>LFRM01084171.1_pt3 | contig 61228 bp, 64 predicted proteins | sample 618341 | NCBI WGS metagenome assembly LFRM01 (sample SAMN03654438, study PRJNA283298) | anaerobic digester metagenome | isolation source: pool of bioreactors CSTR01a, CSTR02a, and CSTR03a thermophilic anaerobic... | place: Denmark: Kgs. Lyngby | collected 2014-05-21 | reverse complement strand
ATTTATTCTTATAGTTTGAAGGCTGGTATCCGTTAAATGAGGTTTTTATGTCACGAAAAACGGTTGCGGCGGTAATTTTTTCGCTATTAAGAGCCGGAGCATATACAAGAATCGGCTTAATAGCCGAGCCGGGCTGTCTCCTGAGATTAAATACGGAATAATTGTGCGTGGCATAATAGGCAAGCACTCCGCCGCTTTTATTGTCCAGCATAATTACCGAATAATCGGGAGGATTTTCAGTTTCAAATTGTTTTGATAAAAAAGCGTCGTAAACCGTTTGTTGAATCAGCGGATCGTAATAAGTATAAATTCTTAATCCCATTTGAATAATGGATTTTTCGCTGATATTTAATAACCTGCTCGCCTCGGATATGGCGGATTTGTAATAGGGAAAAAATGCGTCGCCGTAGCTGATTTCTTTCAGCGGATTGAATACCATGTTTACGGAATGCGCGTATTCGATGCTGCTGATATAGCCTTGCTCTTTCATAAGCTTTAACACAAGGTTTTTTCTTACATTGGCGTTTTCTGGATGCTGCAAAGGCGAATTTTTGCTTGGATTTTTGACTACGCCCGCCAATATGGCGGCTTCGTATATCTCAATTTCCGAAGGCTTTTTATCAAAAAAGGTTTTGCATGCCTGCGCCACGCCGTAAATGCCGTTGCCAAAATATATGGCGTTAAGATACATCTCAAGAATTTCTTCTTTGGAATACCGCTTTTCTATGTCTTTGGCTAGCTTTGCTTCCTTAATTTTTCTTTGTAATGTCTTTTCGTTGTTCAATTGGGTGTTTTTGGCAAGCTGCTGGGTAATTGTAGAGCCGCCTTCTTTAATATAACCCGCTTTCAAATTATTTAACAAAGCGCCCCCCAATCGAATGTAATCAATGCCGTCATGTTTATAGAATCTTTTGTCTTCAAGCGCTACGAAGGCGTTTATTATGTGTTTGCTGATATCTTTATAATGGGCGTAATTATTGCATGAAGCGGGCAGGTCGATTTCATTGCCTGAAATATCATAGATTATCAGCTTGCCGCTCATCTTATTGATATTTTCATTGTTTAATTTTGCGGAATAATATATACTGAAAAATATTGAAGTCAGCGCAATTATTACAAAAACAGCGATAAATAAGAATAGTCTAAATAGTTTGCCTATTACTTTTCTTCTGTGATTTATCATTTTAGATAGTATATGATTTCAGCGGCTATCTATGCAGGCCATTAACGATTACAAATTTGCTTGATAAAACCCACTTATTTTAATATAATATCTTCTATGAATAAATATTATCACATTGCCACGTACGGCTGTCAGATGAATGTGCACGACTCCGAAAAAATAGCCGGGATACTGGAGCAAAAGGGATATAAGGCTTCCAAAATAGAAGATGCGGATATAATCGTTTTTAATACCTGCTGTATCAGAGAAACCGCCGAGAAAAAGATATTCGGCAATATCGGCGATATTAAAAGGCTAAAAAAGCAAAATCCCAGCATAATAGTTGCCGTGGTAGGCTGTATGAGCCAACAGCAAGGAATGCAGGAGCTGCTTAAAAAGAGGTTTCCTTTCATTGACATTATAATGGGCACTACGAATTATCATAAAATATCGCAAGCCATTGACCATGTGTTGTTAATAAAGCATTATTATGGCAGCGTGGTTTACGAAGAAAAACCTGAAATTATTGAAGATGTTCCAATATACCGCACCAGCGGCGTAAACGCTTGGGTCAATATAATGTATGGATGCAATAATTTTTGCGCTTATTGTATAGTTCCTTATGTCAGAGGCCGTGAAAGGAGCAGGGAGCCCCAAAAAGTCTTGGATGAAATAAAGAGCTTGCTTGACAAAGACTATAAAGAAATTACTTTGCTTGGACAAAATGTAAATTCTTACTGCAACGATATGGATAACGGCTGGAGTTTTGCCCGTTTATTGGAAAACATCGCAAAAATTAAAGGCAAATTCCGTCTGCGCTTTATGACTTCCCATCCCAAGGATTTCAATAAAGAGATAGTGGATATAATCGCTTCCAGTCCTAATATCTGTAATCATATCCATTTGCCTGTGCAATCGGGGAGCAACCGCATACTTAAATTAATGAACAGAAAATATACCAGAGAACATTATCTTGAAATAATAGACCATATCAAAACCATACCCGGCGTAGGGATAACATCGGATATTATGGTAGGTTTTCCCACCGAAACCGATCAAGATTTTGAAGACACGCTTTCGCTTGTCAAGCAAGTCAGATATTCAAATGCCTTTACCTTTGTGTATTCGCCTCGAAAAGGAACGCCTGCCGCGGAAATGGAACAAATCCCTGCGTCTATTAAGAAACAAAGGATAACAAAACTTGTGGCCCTGCAAAACAAAATTACCCGTGAAATCAGTCAAGAATATATCGGATTAACGAAAGAGGTATTGGTTGAAGATATTAATCCCAAGTTTGAAAATACGCTTTGCGGCAGAACGGAATCGGGAAGGCTGGTAAATTTTGAAGGGAACAAATCTTTAATCGGACAATTTGTTGATATAAAGATACTTAAAGCGAAGTCCGCTTCGCTATGGGGGGAAAGGCAATGAGCGACAAAAAACTTTCGCCGATGATGGCTCATTACAAAAAACTAAAAGCAAAATACGCCGACTGCATACTTATGTATAGGCTGGGGGATTTTTATGAAATGTTTTTTGAAGACGCCGTTACAGCATCAAAAATACTTGATTTAACCCTTACGGGAAGAGACTGCGGATTAGACGAAAGAGCGCCAATGTGCGGCGTGCCTTACCATGCGGTAGACAATTACATAGCAAGATTAATCAACAGCGGCAATAAAATCGCAATTTGCGAACAGCTTTCTCAACCGGGAGACCAAAAAGGAATGCTCAAACGGGATGTGGTAAGAGTAATTACTCCCGGCACCGTTACCGAAGAAGAAATGCTTGATTCAGGCAGCAATAACTATCTTGTGGCGGCGGGAGTATTTAATAATACTTTTGCCGTTGCTTGGCTGGACATAACTACGGCGGAATTTTGCGTAAAAGATTTTGAGAAAAACAAAGACGCTTTGGATGTGGAGGATTTTCTGCTCAGTCTTTCTCCCAAAGAAATAATAGCCAATACAAAAATGGCGGATATCGGCAATGAGTTTGTGTCCGTAAAAACTTCAAAAATGGTTAAATTATCGCCATATTATGACTATTCCTTTGATTATGACAATGCCAAGAAAACCTTGCTTGCGCAAATGAACGCTTACGATTTGTCGGCGCTGGGATTGCAGGATAAAAAAGCGGCGGTTTGCGTCTGCGGTGGGCTCTTGGATTATGTAAACGCTACTCAAAAAAGGAATTCATCCCATATCAATACCATTAAATATCAGAAAAATTATGAATATATGTTTTTGGATTTCAATACCAAAAGAAATCTGGAAATATTTGAAACGCTTGCCGAGAAAAAGCGCTATGGCAGCTTATTGTGGGTAATCGATAAAACCAATACCGCCATGGGCGCAAGGCAACTTAAAAGCTGGCTGAACGCCCCGTTGCAAGACGTTGATGAAATAACCGAAAGACAAAACGCGGTGCAAGAGTTAATCAAAAGCTCCACTATGCGGGAAATGCTGATTTGTCTGCTGTCCTCAATAAAAGATATTGAAAGAATAGTTACAAAAATTTCTTATTTCAGCATAATGCCAAGAGATTGCTTGGCGTTAAAAGAATCCATTAAGCAAATATCTCCCATAAAAAAACTATTGTTCAACTCAAAAAGCAAATATTTAACAAATATATATCAAAAGCTTGAACCTTTAGACAATCTATACGCAAAAATAGAGGCCGCCATTGTGGAAGGCGCACCTCATACATTGAAAGACGGCGGATACATAAAACGAGGGTATAATTCGGATTTGGATTCTTTAAGGTCACTGCAAAGCTCGGGCAGAAGATTGCTTGCGGAATTTGAATTAAAGCAACGGCAAATAACGGGAATTGCCAATCTTAAAGTAGGATATAACAGAATATTCGGATATTATATAGAAGTTCCTAAATCCAAAAGCAACGGCGAGGTTAAAATTCCGTTTGAGTACCGCAGAAAACAAACCGTCGCTTCGGGCGAAAGATATACAACCGAAGAATTGGAAAAATTGCAGGAGGATATAACCGGCGCGGCGGAAAAAGCGATAAAGCTTGAATCCGAGCTTTTTTCACAGCTACGCGACTTCATGTCCTCATATATTTTGAAGCTGCAGAAAAACGCTTTTTTGATAGCATATTTGGATTGCTTGTGTTCGCTTGCGATTACGGCGATTGAAAACAATTATGTAAAGCCAAAAGTAACTTATGGAAACACAATAAAAATTGTTGACGGCAGACATCCCGTAGTTGAGAAGCTTCTTGGCGAAAACCAATTCGTGCCAAACGATACCATTTTAGACAAATCCCAAAATAACATGATGATTATTACGGGGCCCAATATGGCGGGCAAAAGCACATACATAAGACAAGTGGCCATTATTACCTTGCTTGCGCATATAGGCAGCTTTGTTCCCGCTAAGCAAGCGGAGATTTGCATAACTGACAGAATATTTACCCGCGTGGGCGCTTCCGATAACCTTGTGCAGGGTCAAAGCACATTTATGGTTGAGATGCTGGAAGTGGCCAATATCATCAATAACGCCACGCAAAAGAGCTTGCTTATTCTTGACGAAATAGGCAGAGGCACATCCACGCTTGACGGTTTAAGCATTGCCTGGGCGATTATCGAACACATATCCTTAAAAATCAGAGCCAAAACCTTGTTTGCCACCCATTACCATGAACTCAGCGAAATAGAAAGCCTATTGGACGGCATAAAAAATTATCGTATTCTTGTCCACGAAAAGGATAATACCATTTCATTTATTTATAAGATATCAAGAGGTAGCGCAAATAAAAGCTACGGCATAGAGGTTGCTGAAATAGCAGGGATAAAAAAAGAAATAACGCAAAGAGCCAAGGATATTATGAATGTGCTGTCCGAAACGCATACCTTGAGCGGCAGTCTACGGGAAAAGCTTACCGAGCAATCAACCAACACCTCGATACCCGCTTCACAAATAGGGCTATTTGAGGAAGATCCCGTTTTTTTAGAAATAAAAAATATATTGGAACAATTGAATATAAACAGATGCACTCCCATTGAGGCGCTTACCATATTGAGTGATCTCAAAAAGATAATTGACAAGGGGAAGAAATAATGTCAGTAATAAATATTTTGGACAGCGCCGTATACAATATGATAGCGGCCGGTGAAGTGGTTGAAAATCCCGCCTCCATTGTTAAAGAATTAGTGGAAAACAGTATTGACGCAGGAGCAAAGAATATCAGCGTCTCAATAGAAGACGGCGGTATTAAATCGATATGCGTAATCGATGACGGCGAGGGCATGGATCAAGACGATTTGAAAAGAAGTATTTTGCCTCATGCCACCAGTAAAATATGCGCGGCTGATGATCTGAAGACTATTTCCACATTGGGATTTAGGGGAGAAGCGCTTTCCAGCATAGCTTCGGTAAGCGAAATGGAGATAAAATCCAAACATTTTTTATGCGATATCGCTTACGGACTGAAAGTAAAAGGCGGACAAATATTGGATTTTGCGCCCACAGCTCTAAGCAAAGGCACAAGTATTACAATATCGAAATTATTTTATAATACTCCCGCTCGCTACAAATTCTTGAAAACTTCAAAAACCGAAGAAAATAATGTCACCCAAACCGTTATGGATTTAATACTATCCAATTCCAATGTGGCTTTTCGTTATTATATAGACAAAAAGTTAGCGCTCAGCTCTCCCGGAGCGGGGCTGCTTGAAGCGATTAAAAGCGTATATAATCAAAATATTTGCGACAACCTCGTTGAAACGGATTATACCTATCAAAAATATAGGGTTTTTGGATATATCGGCAAACCGAGTTCTCAAGCTATCAAGCATAACAGAAATTATCAAACATTGATAATAAACGGCAGAATTATTAAAGATTTTACACTTTCTTCAGTTATCCAAAACGCTTACGGCGATACGCTCATGAAACGCTCTTTTCCCGTATTTGTTTTAGAAGTCGTTATGCCTTTTGAGATAGTTGACGTCAACGTGCATCCCGGGAAAAAAGAGGTCAGATTTGCGTCCGGATGCAAGATAAACGCCGCGCTTTATAACGCCGTTAAAGATACTCTTAATAAAATTATTAATCAAAAAGCTCAAGAATTGTCTTTTTTGCGGCACATCGATAGTAAAGAAATTAATAAATATGATAATGAAAAGCAGTCTTTGTTAAATAAAATGTTGGACGAATATGCCAATGATACCGTTCAAACTAATCAAAAACAAAAAATCGACGAAATAAGCAGCAGATTGAACAACTTAAGCCACATATCTCCCAAAATAGTTCAGGATAAGACCAGATTAAAGGAAGAAAACTTATTTATCGGCGACATGGCAGAGTCTTATCGCATTGATTATAAGATAGTGGGGCAACTGTTTGACACATACATTTTAATAGAATATGACGACAATCTATATTTGATAGATCAGCACGCCGCGCATGAAAAATTGTTATATGACGAATATATGAAGAAAATCGCCTACGATAAGCCAGATGTGCAAGAATTAATGATTGCGTATCTTTATGAAAATAAAAAGTATGCGGAAGTTCTTCTTAAACATACCGATACTTTATCGAAAATGGGCTTTGAAATTGAGGATTTTGGCAATAACATTATTAAGATAACCGCCGTGCCTATGGAATTTATTAATTTAGATTTTGAAATATTTTTTGACGACCTCGGCGAACTTTTTCAGCATGAAATTGATGACATATCAAAAATATCTGAAATAAAAGAGCTTGTGGCCAAGAAGGCCTGCCGCAATGCCATAAAAGGGGGCAGAAAACTGTCGGAAGACGATATAAAATACATAATGGAAAGTTTTTTCCAAAAAGGAGCGCCTTTGCAGTGTCCGCATGGAAGGCCTGTTACGATAAAATTAAGCAAGACTGAAATAGAAAAAATGTTCGGGAGAATTCAATAGCATGTTAATAATAGGCGGCCCGACCGCTTCGGGAAAATCCAAATTGGCCATTATGCTTGCGAAAATAGCCGATGGAGAGATAGTGTCCGCTGACTCCATGCAAATATATAAGCATATGGATATCGGCACAGCTAAAGTCACGGAAGCGGAAAAACAAAATATCCCTCACCATATGATAGACTTTATTGAGCCATATCAAGAATACAGCGTGGCCCAATATCGCGAAGACGCGCTAAAAATTATTGAAGACATAAACTCAAGGGGAAAATTACCTATAATAGAAGGGGGAACGGGGTTATATATAAACGCCCTTATTTATCCTTTAAGCTTTGGCAAAACATATAAAGACGAAGCCTTGCGAAAGGATTTGAAAGAAAAAGCGATAAAATACGGAAATGATTATGTTCATGATAAATTAAAATCCGTTGATGAAAACGCCGCCCGCGTTATTCATAAAAACAATCTAAAAAGGGTGATACGGGCCATTGAAATAAAGTTATTAAGCGGCAAATCAATTTTAGACGCTAAAGACGAAGCTCAAGCCTCGTTTTATAGAATGTATGCCGTTGATTATGAGAGAAGGGCGCTTTATGCGAAAATAAACGCGCGGGTGGAGAAGATGTTTGAAAGCGGTCTGGTTGAAGAAGTAGACAGCTTGATTAACAAGCATGGCTTAAATTTTGAGATGCAAAGCATGCAGGCAATAGGATATAAAGAATTTAAAAAATTTTATGAAAAAGAGCTGACATTGGAACAAACAAAAGAATTAATTAAGAAAAATACCAGGAATTATGCCAAGCGTCAATTAACTTGGTTCAAAAGGTATGAACATTGCGTTTGGCTTAATGAAGAAAATATAAATGAAAGTTTTTGTCAAAAAATCATTGAAGACTATTACGAAAACACGGTTAATTAATAATAATTGGTGTACAAAATGAATGAACTTATAAAAATTGCTGAAAAAGAATGTATTGATATATTTGAAAAAATCGATGAAATCGCTCTATATAATCAACAAAAGGTATTGAACGCGTTTATCAATCGCCGCATCTCGCCAAGACATTTTCAACCCAGCTATGGATACGGTTACGATGACATCGGCAGGGAGGCTTTATCAGCGCTTTTTGCGGATATTTTTCATACCGAAGACGCTTTAGTATCGCCGCTTATAGCAAACGGAACCCATACCATAAACCTAGCGTTGCTGGGCTTGCTTAGGCCGAATGATACTTTGTTGAGCGTTTCGGGCAAGCCTTACGATACTCTTGAAGAAATAATAAACGGCGAAGGCATCGGCTCTCTTAAGGATTTTGGTATTAAATACCGCCAGATTGAGTATATTGACAATACATTCGATAAGTGCAAAATTATTGATTTTTTATGCGAAAATAGCGTTAAAATGGTGTTTATACAGCGTTCCAAAGGTTATTTGTGGCAGAACACCATAACCGTTAAAGAGATTCAGGAAATTGTAAAAGAGATAAAGGATATAAGTAAAGACACGATAATTCTTATAGATAATTGTTATGGCGAATTTACGGATATTTATGAGCCTACGGATTTTGGAGCGGATTTGGTAGCGGGTTCGTTAATAAAGAATCCAGGAGGAGGTTTTGCGCCTACGGGAGGATATATAGCGGGGAAAGCGGATTTAATCGATTTAATTGCCAAAAGATTGACGGCGCCTTCGTTGGGGAAAGAGGTTGGCTCATATGCGGCTTCGTATTTGCCGTATTTTCAAGGCTTATTCATGGCTCCGTCAATTGTAAAAAACGCAATGAAAGGATGTGCTCTTGCTTCAAAAGTATTTTCCATGCTGGGATATCAGACGCTGCCTGCTAGCAGTGAAATGCCGGGGGATATAATATGCGCGATAAAATTCAATGATAAAGAAAAATTGATTAAATTTTGTCAAAGCGTGCAACGCATATCGCCAATAGACAGCAACGCCACGCCTATGCCGTGGGATATGCCCGGCTATAACCATCAAGTCATAATGGCGGCGGGCACCTTCATTCAGGGAGCCTCAATTGAATTAACCGCAGACGCGCCGATTAAAGAGCCTTATGTGGGATATTTGCAGGGCGGTTTGACATATGAACATATAAAGCTTGCCATTGCGGAAATAATTAAGAATCTATAAAAGATTTGAATAGCTTAAATAATAAAATACATAAATTTAAATCGAAAAAACCAAAATAATCAAACATACGGCATTTTTGGGGCTATCTTTGCGCAAAAGCTGTATTTTGCGCAAAGATATAACAGTCAAAATTTTGCTCGCCTCCCCTAAAATATAGTATATGAAAATTTGTTCCCAACCTCGTTTACCCTCAAAATTTCTTATATTGGCTAAAGGGACAATGGACAAACCAACAAAAGTTTGATATCATTTGAGATATGAAAGATGATTTTTTTAGAGAAAGGAATATACATTATACTAAGCTGTTGCGACAAAAGCTTAACGCTCTTCCCTATTTTTGCCGCGAATTTTTTGTAGGAATAGAAACGCAGACTTCCCCGCTTACTCGAATTAATTACGCCAATGATTTGAAGATTTTTTTTGATTATTTAATAAATAACGTGCCTGCGTTTAAAAATAAATACATAGATGAAATTGAATTGTCGGATTTGGAGAAAGTAACCTCCACCGACATTGAAATGTTTTTGAGTTACCTTTCCCATTATGATATCGACGCCAAAAGCTATTCAAACAACGAACGCGGCAAAGCCAGAAAATTAAGCACCCTTAAAACGCTTTTTAAGTTCTTTTACAATAAAGACAAGCTATCTCAAAACGTAGCGTCAAAGGTAGCCTCCCCCAAGCTTCACGAAAAGGAAATTATCAGGTTGAATTCTGATGAAATCGTGGAGCTGTTAGATGTTTTAGAGAATGCCAAACTTAACTCCGAACATCAAAGCGCTTATGTGCGGAATAATACTAAAAAGCGCGATCTTGCCATTATTAGCTTGCTATTGGGTACCGGCATACGCGTAAGCGAATGCGTGGGATTGAATATTGACGACATAGACTTCAACAACAACGCGTTTACCGTAACGCGAAAAGGCGGAAACAGATCTACGCTATATTTTTCCGATGAAATAAAGGCCGTTCTTATTGATTATATGGAGGAACGCAAAGAAAAAAACATCAACGAAAAGGCGCTCTTTTTGTCCTTGCGAGATAAAAGAATCAGCGTGCGCGCCGTAGAGTATTTGGTAAAAAAGTACGCTAAGATCATATCCCCCCTTAAAAAAATCACCCCTCACAAATTAAGAAGCACATACGGCACCAATCTTTATAAGGCCACAAAGGATATTTATGTGGTTGCGGAAGTATTGGGACACAAAGATGTCAATACCACTAAAAAGCATTACGCCGCAATCAGCGAAGACATTAAAAAAGAAGCTTCCACGAAAGTCAAATTGAGGAACTAATTTATTCTAAATTTACAATTAATTTGTAACAATTATTGTTATTTAGACATATTATGCCATATTCTTTATTGACTTTTATCTTTATTAAATTTATAATTGATTTAATAATAGTATTTGGAGATTAGCATGAAACCATCCGTAAACACCGATTTGTTAAGAAGCAGAGTGGATACTTTTGTTCTGAACTCCCTATATGAAAAAGACGGATACGGCTATGATATCTTGAATTACATACGATCTAAGACTCAAGGCCATTATGAAATGAAGCAATCCTCCATATACAGCGTGCTAAAAAGGCTTGAAAAACAAGGCTATATAAGGTCATACTTAGGCCAGGAATCAAAAGGCGGTCCCAGAAGATATTATTCGTTGTCAGATAAAGGCAGAGAATTCCTTGAATCCGAACAAAAGGAATGGGCATACACACGCACTTTAATTAATAATCTTGTTACGGATACTCCTTTTGATTTGGAGAAGGATACTCCCCCTTTCAAGCCCTCCGATTTAAGACCGCTTACAAGAAGAACCAGAACAGAAGACAAATATGAAGAGAATCCGGCTGCGCAAGGAGATAAAACAAAAGAAGTTGAACAAAGAATTGCGCAACGGCAAGAAGCCAAGAAAGAACTTTTCAGCGGCGGCGCCGCCGAGAAAGCCATTCTTGACAGCATAAAGGAATCTAAAGAAATTGATAGAGCCAATCTAACAAAAGTTCAAGAAAAACCAATTAATACCGAATACAGAAACATTTTCAGCGAGATTTACGCAAAAAGCGAGGTTGAAACCGTTAAAAAACAGCCTAAAGACATACCCTCTTATGAAGACGAAGAGCTTGATTGCAGACATATAAATGATTTGAAAAATATTCTAAAAAACGAGGGCTTTAATCTCAAGGCCTATAAAAAAGACGAGATGCTGGGAATTAATTCCGCCAATATGGTTTATTCCAATAAATTGTTCAGAGACGCTTCCCTTTTATCTTTTTTATACTATGTTTTATGCGTATTGGTGATTTATCGATTCAAGATTGATTTTGGTTACAGCGACAAAGCTTTGCTGGCAATAGGCTTATGCGGTATTGTTTTCCCCGTTACGGGGTTAATCAAATTCTTAATCGAGCCCAAGCGGCGAATTAAAGCGGTCTTTAATTTCAAGGTTGTATTGGCGTACAGCTTGATACTTTATTTGCTTATTTTTGTTGTAAATGTAATAATATGCCTTGTTACTCCCACAATAGCTTATACCATGAAAGACCCGCAAATGTATCCGCCGGTAATTATTGCGTCGTTTATTCCCTTCTCCATTGTGTTTTATTGGTTGCTGCTTAAATCGGGGTTATATAACTGCGATAGAAGAAATTACAGATACAGCGTAAATTAACTTGTTGAACATAAATAAAAAGCTGTAATAAAAGAGATACCCTAAAATGGTATCTCTTCATTTTTTTTGTTTATAATTTTGGACAACAATAAATCCAATTGCTTGATATCGACATTGCCGGATTTTTTGATATCTTCGATGATTATATTGGCATCATCAAAATTATCGGGTTGCACTGACGCCATAACTTCTGCGTGAAGCTCGTCTTGATTTTTTCTGTCTTCTCTTTTTGCCTTTTTCAGATCCTTTTTTAGAAATTCTTCGGCGACGATAAGGTCAATATCTTTAATTAACGGTCTCCCTATCAATTTCCCTATGCCTTTAAGCATAAAGAATTCCAGCTTGGCCGCGTATTTCCACATTAAAATAAGAGAAACGATAAAGACTATAATAACTAAAGCCCAAATGACAATACCGTATCCCGAAAACGGTATCTTTTTGATGTAATCCACGAGGAAAACGGTTACTGCAATATTTATGGGGCGAGAGATAAGCTGCACTATAATAAATGACACATATCCCATAGTAGTAAGGCCGGCAAACATGCATAGAACATCGTCAGGAAATACGGGAAAAATAAACATGTATATCAGCATGGCTTTGTCTTTGCCTTTAACAAATCTGTAATATTTATTGAGAGCTTCCTCCCCCACTATCCATTTGACCAACCTGACACCGAATGTTTTACCCAAAAAGAAAGCCAATAAAGAGCCTATTAACAGCCCTATCGTACTCAGCATAATCGCTTCAAAAGGCGAATATATGGCCGCGCCGGCCGCGGTAACGATGGTTGAAGGTATGGGAATAAAGGTTACTTGAAGGAATTGAATTAATATAAAAACTAGCTTGCCCATATTGCCGTAGCTTTTTATTAAGCGAATTATATCTTCGGCCGAACTTACTTCTTCCAATACTCCCGATTTTACGATAAGCGTGGCGGCCGTAAGAAGAATTAAACCGAAATATACGATAAGTATTGATATTTTGTAAAGTTTTTCCTTGTCAAAAGCTATGCTGATAAAAAACAGCGCTGAAACTACGGGAATAAGCGCCAATAAAGCGATTTGAATGAGCGCGTCAAAATTGCTGTGCGCATAACCCACGCACAAAGACAAAAGTACGGTTCCTATCGCCGCAAACAGTATTTGCTTATCTTTTCTTGACATCTTGTTCTTCCAATTTTTTAATTTCTTCTTTAGCCAATTTATCGCAACGGTTATTATATTCGTTGTCGCTGTGCCCTTTTACTTTGACAAAATTCAGTTTATGTTTATTCATTTCCACTATCAGCGCTTTCCATAAATCAATATTTTTTATCTGACTGCCCGAAGACGATTTCCAATTATTATTTTGCCAATCAATTAACCAGCCTTTAAGGATAGGGTCCAGCGAATAAGCGCTGTCGCTGTATACCGTAACGCTGCATCTTTCTTTAAGCTGTTTGAGAGCATTAATAATCGCAAATAACTCCATTCTGTTGTTAGTAGTATTTGCATAACCGCCCGATATTATTTTTTCTATGCCTTTATATATAAGTATGGCCGCCCAGCCGCCCTTCCCTGGATTATTGCTGCACGCCCCGTCGGTATATATTTCTACGTGTTTCATAGGTTTTCGCTCAATAAAATCGATTTTTTCCTGCAAGCTTTTATGCCTTCGGCAATAATGTCTTCCAATCCTTTTTGTCGGTAAATATTTACGGCTTCAATGGTGGTTCCGCCTTTGCTGCAAACCATTTCAATAAGGTCGTCAAGCTTGATTTCCGACATTTTGGCAAGCTTTGCCGCGCCTATAACGGTATTGACAGCCATAGCTTTTGCTTGCTCATAAGTCAATCCGCCTTCCATTCCGCCTTTTATCATACCGTTAAGGAACATGTATACATAAGCGGGGCCGCTGCCGCTGACGCTTGTAACCGCGTCAAACTTTTCTTCGGCTATTGTTATTGTTTCACCGCATGATTGGAATATGTTTTTGACAAATTCTTTATCGGCATTGTTCACGTTGTCAAAATATAAAGCTGAAAACCCCTCGCCTATCTTACATGGAGTATTGGGCATAACCCTTGCGATTCCCAATAATTTGCTCCCGATTTTCTCTCTTAAAACGCTTGTTTTAACCCCCGCCATTATGGATATTAAAGTTCGGGTATTGCTGAAATCGCCGTTTTTCAGAATATCGGAATAATGCTGAGGTTTTACCGCCAGCATTACTATTTCGGATTCATAAATTAACTGATTGGCGCTTTGGGCTTTAATCACTCCTTTGCGGGAAATATAGTCCATCTTGTCGTCGTCTATGTCATATGCGGCAATTCTATCGGCCGAAATAAGCTTTTTGTTGAGTATGCCGTCCAAGATAGCGTTGGCCATTACTCCGCAGCCGATAATTCCTAATGCAAATTTCATAAATTCTCCTTTTTTATTTGACTATGCGCTTATTATGCTTTATAATAGTTTTGCTTTTTAGGAGAGTGGCTCAATTGGTAGAGCAGCGGTCTCCAAAACCGCCGGTTGCGTGTTCGAGTCGCGTCTCTCCTGCCAAAAGACCTTTATCGAATTGATTAAAGGTCTTTTATTTTTATTATTGCAAAGATTTATTCTCCATATCTTTCTTTATGCGCTCCATTTCAGCCTTACCCTTTTTCCTTGCCTTTACTTTCTTTCTGATAAAGATTACTGCCACCGTGATTATTCCGCCGACAACAGCAAAAGGCAACACATATATGATGATTATGAGTATCCATTTCATAGCCTCTAAGAAGAAATCAAGTGTTCCCTTAAGCGCTTCTTTAAGTCTCTTGCCGAAGCCTTGCTTGCCGCGGTTGTCGTCAAAGTGGCGTATAGTTAGGGTAATTGTGCTGTATTCAATTTCACTGTCATATTTTGTTATTTCATCTCTCAAAAGGTTAAGCTCGGAATTAAGCTTTAATATGGTTTCGGTAATATCTTTATGCAAATTGAATTTATCGGCGTCGGACAGTTCTTCCAAAGCTATGTCCGCCCGCAAATCCTCATAATAATTCAACGCATCCTCTTTGGCGGATATTTCGGCTTGTAATTTGGCGTAATTGTCGGTAACATCCGTAGATCTCATGTCATAATCGATAACATCGCCAAAATTGGGCAACTTGGCAAGAAAATCATTAACGGCATCGGTTTTTATCCTAACCGTCATTGTTCTGTAAATGTTACCATCGCCATAACGGCTTTCATTATCGCTTGCTATCCAATTGCCTGCTTCTTTATCGGCCGTTACCAAGTTTCTAATGCTTTTTACAGTATTATCGTAATCTTCAGTTACTAAGGTTACATTAACGGTGTATATAATTTTTCTGTTGTTTGGATTGAATATTATTTGAGGAACTCTGTCTTCCCCCTCGCCTATCGAACCATAATCGTCTTCGCTTATTTCATTAAAGCCGCTATTGGAACAAGCCGCAAAGGCGACAATCATCATCAGTATGAAAATGACGAAAAATAACTTCTTTTTCATATAAACTCCTATTGGTATTAATTATACATTAACGCTTCCTTTTAAGTCAATAGCATTGGCGAAGCGCTTAAGTATAGGCTTGACTTCCTTCAGAAGCTCCAAGACTTGCTGAGGAGCTCTGCCGATATAGCGTTTGGGACTGAGTATTTTATCCAATTTATCATGAACGGCGGCAAATAGCGGATCTTTCTTAATTCTGTCTATTAGGTCATTCCTTTTCCCTTTTAGCTTTACGTTCTTTGCCGCTTCCATGGAGTGAATTCTTATCGCTTCGTGCAATTCTTGTCTGTTTCCTCCGGCTTTTACGCATAACATTAATATTGTTTCCGTTGCCATAAAAGGTAATTCATTCATTATACGCTTTTTTATGGTATTTTCATACACGACAAGGCCGTCGGTAACATTAAGCATAAGTTCAAGTATGGCGTCGGCGGCAAGAAAAGCTTGTCCCATTACTATTCTGCGGTTTGCCGAATCGTCAAGCGTCCTTTCCAGCCATTGTGTGGAGGCGGTTATGGATGTGTTCATGGGCAGCGTAATGAGAAATCTTGACAGAGAGCTTATTCTTTCGCATCTCATGGGATTGCGCTTATACGCCATGGCCGATGAGCCGATTTGACTTGTTTCAAAGGGCTCTTCCATTTCTTTCATGCTTTGCAAAAGCCTTATATCGTTGCTGAATTTATATGCGCTTTGAGCAATCATGCTCAGCGTGGAGGTTATATTATAATCAAGTTTTCGGGTATAGGTTTGACCCGTTACGGTAAAAGCGCAATCAAACCCCATTTTCGCTATAACTCTTTTTTCCAGCTCCTTTACCTTTTTTTCATCGTTATCGTATAGCTCCATAAAGCTTGCTTGAGTGCCCGTCGCGCCCTTTAATCCTCTTAATTTCAGATTTTTGATAAGATTGTCGATTGAATAAAAGTCCATTAAAAAATCCTGCAGCCAAAGCGCCGCTCTTTTGCCCACGGTTACAAGCTGAGCGGGCTGCAGATGGGTATATCCCAAAGTTGGCAAATTTCTGTATTTATAAGCAAAATCGGCAAGCTTATTCATTACCCCCGCAAGCTTTGCTCTTACAAGCTCAAGCGCTTGTTTGTAAACGATAATATCGGCGTTATCGGTTACAAAACAGCTTGTGGCGCCCAAATGTATTATGGGAGCGGCCATAGGGCATTGTAAGCCGTAGGCGTAAACATGCGCCATGACATCGTGTCTGACTTCTTTTTCCTTTTCGGCGGCTTTATCAAAATTAATAGGCAAAATGTTATTTTTTAATTCCTCGACCTGTTCTTTGGTTATGTTTAACCCCGTTTCGTATTGGCTTTCGGCAAGCGCCGCCCATAATTTTCTGAAATGCTTAATTCTGTTCTGCTGTGAAAAAATGCTTGCCATTTCTTTCGAGGCATATCTTGTGATTAAAGGATTGGTATAAATGTTATTATCCATCTCTTCCCTCCTTAATATTAGCAAAAGCCACCGTTTGGTGGCTTTTGCTTGTTATTCTTGCAAGTTGACCTGACTGAGTAAATCGCCCAAGGTAACCACGCTTGAAGAGGATATATATTCTCTGGGCGTTTCCTCTTCTTTTTGCTTGCGCCCCTTTCGCTCAACTTTATTGTCTTTTGCTTTGGCGCTGTCTTCTTCGGCTGCGGGAGCTTCGGCTACGGGCTCTTCGGGAAGCAATTCTTTTATGCTGAGAGTAATTCTGTCATTGTCTATGCCAATGACTTTGACTTCCACCTCATCACCTACTTTAAGAGCTTCATTGGGGGATTTAATCCAGCCATGGTTTATTTGGCTGACATGGACAAGACCGTCTATTCCCGGTTCAAGCTCCACAAAAGCGCCAAACTTTACGAGCCTAACAACCTTACCCTTTAACACAGAACCGACGGGATATTTGGTCAAGGCTATTTCTTCGGGCTTAGGCTGAAGCTGTTTATAGCCCAATGAAATTTTGCCTTCTTCCCTGTTTACGCTGAGCACTTTGAAATCATAGGTCTTATTGAGCTCAAGCACTTCGTCGGGAGAATTTATTTTCTTTTTGCTCCAGCTGAGCTCTGAATTATGAACAAGCGCGTCCATATATTTGAGGCTGACAAACGCTCCAAAAGAAGCAAATCTTTTTACTTTTCCTGAAACGATTGAACCTTCGGGTATGCTGTTCCAAAACTCTTCTTCCCTTTTCATTTTCTCTTCTTCAAGAATAATGCGCTGGGAGGCGACGATTCTTTTGGGATTTCTGGATTTCTTCTTTTCGGTTTCTTCCTCATCATCTTTAGGCGGAAGCGCCCTTAATCTTAAAGGCTTATTCAGATAATCCGAAAGATTGTGCACATAACTCATTTTAATTTGAGAAGCGGGCACAAATACGGTATATGTTCCGATTTTTCCCAACAAACCGCCCTTAACTTCTTGTGTGCACACCAGAGTAAACTCATCGCCCGCTAGTATGCCTTTTACCTTTTCGTCATCAATTTTGAGCTGGTCATAAGCTTTTTTTGAAAGATTTATGGTTCTATCGTTCTTATCGCTTTTGCGAATTATTATTACATCAAGTTCGTCGTCAGGTTTATAATTTTCGGGATTATAATTGCCGTCTATTTCGACTTCATCCTTGTCAATAAAGCCGGTGTCGTTCTTTCCGGCAGTTTGAAGAGCAACGAGAATACCGTTATTGTCTGCCGATACCACTCTGGCTTTAAGCCTCATTCCTTCCTTATAAGTTTTGGGGGGGAATTTCTTCAAAGCTTCTTTCATTGAAATTTCTTTTTTTTCATTCTTTTGTTTTTGTTGGACTTCCTCCATATTCGGGGAATCCTTGGTTGTGGAGACATCCTCGATTTCGACGATGCCGTTGTTGTTAGTTTCAATCATTATATTTATAACCTCCGTTATCAACTCATCTGGAGTTGATGCGCCTGACAATATGCCAAGCTTTGAAATTTTTAACTCTTTTATGGCGCTTAATTCCGACTTATTAGAAATTAAAAAAACAGATGGGCATTTTTGTTTTGCGATATTATACAATTTATTGGTGTTTGAACTGGATTTATCGCCCAAAACCAGCACAACATCAGACTTTTCCGCAATAATTGCCGCTTCTTTCTGTCTTTCTAAAGTAGTATAACAAATGCTGTCAAAGAATACAACTATTTTAGCTAATTTTGTTGCAATCGATTGCATATTTTTCTTGATTTCACGGTACTTGTGGACGGGAAAAGTAGTTTGACATACTACGGAAAATTTATCGAAAACGGAAAAATCCATTTCTTTGATATCGGATATGATTTGATAATTGTCATTGCACCAGCCCGCTATACCTTTGACTTCGGTATGCTCGCTGTCGCCTACAATTACGATATTATAGCCATTTTTGCTGTCCAAGTATACCTTGTCATGGATTTTCTTTACAAAAGGACAGGTCCCGTCTATTACTTCTACTTCTTTTTGCAGTAAGAAATCGAAATTGTCCTTAGTCGTTCCATGAGAGCATATAACAACCTTATCGCCTTTGCTTAAAGCTTTTATATTGTCTACGGCCAATATGCCTATAGCTTGAAGCCCTTGCACCACAATGTCGTTATGAATGATTTTTCCCAGCGTATAAATGACTTTTTTGTCGCTTCTGGCGTTAATGGCCGTATCGATGGCCCTGCGCACGCCGCAGCAAAACCCCATTGTACCTTTATAGATTAGCATTTAATGCTCTCCTTAATTCTGGCTAACACCTCTTCTATTGTCATATCCGATGTATCGATCACCGTTGCGCCTTCAGGAATAACAAGGGGAGCAAAAGCTCTTGTGCTGTCTTGTTTATCTCTTTTTCGTATATCCTCAAGCACTTCTTCGTAAGATATATTTACGCCTTTGTCAACAAGCTCGAGATGTCGTCGCTTGGCTCTGACCTCGTCTGTTGCGGTCATATAGAATTTATTCTTTGCTTGAGGCAACACATAAGAGCCTATATCCCTGCCATCGATTACACAATCAGTTTTTGAGGCAATTTTTCTTTGCAGCTCCACAAGCTTAAGCCGCACAGCGGGGATTTTTGAAACGGTGGAGGCAGCCATGGATATGTTATGTTCTCGTATGTAAGGAGTTACATCTTCTCCGCAGATTATTACCTTTTGTTCTCCATCGACATACTTTATATCCATATCTATTTGGTCAAGCACAGCGAGCACTCCCTCCTCGTCGGCAGGGTCGATGCCTTTTGAAACAACATAGTAACCCACTCCTCTGTACATTGCCCCCGTGTCTAAATAGATTATGTTTAATTCTTTGGCTATCGCTTTGGCTATTGTGCTTTTCCCGCTGCCGCTGGGGCCGTCGATGGTAATGTTCCCTATCATATTTACTCCTTATTGTATAACAGATTTGCCTGCCAACATCCCGGTAGAAAAGGCAAGCTGCAAATTATATCCGCCCGTTAAAGCATCAATATCAATTATTTCTCCCGCAAAATAAAGATTTTCGATAATCTTGCTTTGCATTGTCTGGGGATTAATTTCTTTGGTGTTTACCCCTCCCGCGGTAACAACCGCTAAGTTAATGTCTTCCAAAGCCTTTATTACAAAAGTCAAACCTTTAAGCAAATCGCATAAACCGCGTCTTTGGCGTTTTGTTATCGCGTTTACCATTATATCTTCATTGATGCCCGATAACTTAATTATAAACGGTATAATCTTCGATGGCAATATATCGTTCAAGGAATTTTTGAAGAGTTTATTCTTTTTTTTCGCCAAAATCTCTCAATAAGCGATTGTCAAGCATTTTATAATCCAAAGCGGGTTTTAGATCAAGCTTAATCTTTAATTTTGAACAATCCATTCTGTTTATTTTGCTTGAAAGAGTGAGAATAACGGGACCGCTCATGCCGTTATGCGTAAACATCAATTCCCCAAATTCCTCAAACAGCTTTTTGTCGTTCTCATCTATTATCGAGGCTGTTATATTCCTTAAAGACAATCCTTGCAAGGGCGGCAGTTCCGATATAGAGGCCGCTTGGCAAAACGCATCATAGCATTTATCGCATATCAGCGGTACTAGAGCGGGCTTTAACGGAATAATGCTATGTCCGCATTTTCGGGCGAGCGCATACCCTATACCGTCGGATCCCGTGGAGGCATAGCTTTTTCCGCCTATCGCGAGTATTGCTTTGTCAGGATAAAAAACTTGCTTTTCCGTGATAATTTGATTAATTTTATTGTTTTCTACCGTAAAATCCACAACTTTTTGATTATAGAATACTTTAACCCCGCTATTTTCAAGCAACTTATTCAATACCTTGATTACATCGCTTGATTTGTCGGATAACGGAAAAACGCGGTTTCCCCTTTCTATCTTTATGGGCAAACCGCTGTCGTTAAAAAACTGTATTAAGCCTTGCGGAGACATCGTTTTCAACGCTCTAAGAGCAAACTTTGGATTAGAAACGATGTTTTTAAGGTAATTATCATGGTCGGAAAGGTTGGTTATATTACATCTGCCTTTGCCCGTAATAAACAATTTTTTGCCTATTTTGTCATTGCGCTCAAGCAATGTAACTTCCGCCCCGCCTTTAGCCGCATATATGGCGGCCATTATCCCCGCGGGCCCTCCTCCTATGACAAATACTTTCATTTCTTATACCGGATGAATTTTGTTTTTTGTATCTAAAAGATTGGCGTCCACTCCTATTTGCTTGGCTTGTCTCCATTTGAAGAAATTCTTGGCAACCTGCGGGAAAAGGCAATATGAAAGAACATCTTCCTCTTTTGTATAGTATTCTTTCATTTCTTGCTTATAGTTCTCATATTCGGGCTTAAGAAGATCCGCAGGGCGGCGGGTTATTATGTCATCGTCACCTATGCATTTCTTAACAATTTCGGGATCCGGCTTTGCGGGCAATTGTCCGTATTCCCCTCTCAATAAAGCCTTTGTCTCTTTGGTTACCATTTTGTATCTTTCGCCCAGTATCACATTCAACACCGCTTGAGTGCCCACAATTTGACTGGTGGGCGTAACAAGAGGAGGATATCCCAACTCTTTGCGTACCCGCGGCACTTCTTCAAGCACCAAATGATATTTGTCAGACGCTCCTTGCTCCTTTAATTGATTTACGAGATTGGACAGCATGCCGCCCGGAATTTGGTATATAAGCGCATTGACGTCTGCCCTTAAAATGCGCGGGTTAATAAATCCTTCTTTTGTCAATCTGTCGGCGACCGCTTTGAAATGCTCGGCTATTTCAGTAAGCAAAATCAAATCAAGGCCGGTATCGTATTCAGTGCCTTGAAGCGCCGCCACAAGAGGTTCGGTGGCAGGCTGAGATGTGCCGTTGCCAAATGGAGAAAGCGCCGTGTCCACGATATCCACACCCGCTTCGCAGGCTTTCAAATATGTCATATCGCCGGTACCCGTGGTATTATGCGTGTGAAGATGAATGGGAAGATTGGTTTCCGCCTTTATGGCTTGCACCAGCTCAAAAGCTTTATACGGCAAGAGCAGATTTGCCATGTCTTTAATACAAATAATATCCGCTCCCATATCTTTAAGCTTTTTGGCCACATTGACAAAATAGTCCACATTATGAACGGGACTGATTGTATAGCTCAACGCGGGTTCGCATATGCCGCCGTATTTTTTGGTTACTTTTATGGCGGTTTCAAGATTTCTGACATCGTTCAAAGCATCGAATATTCTCATTACTTGGATGCCGTTTTCGATTGCTTTCTTGACAAAAAGCTCCACAACATCATCGGCGTAATGCTTATATCCAAGCAAATTTTGCCCTCTAAGGAGCATTTGCAGCTTAGTTTTGGGCATAGCTTCTTTAATGGCCTTCAGCCTGTCCCAAGGGTCCTCGTTTAAGAATCTCAGACAACTGTCAAATGTCGCCCCTCCCCAGCACTCTACCGAGAAGTAGCCCACTTTATCAAGCTTGTCAAGAATGGGAAGCATATCGCTTAGTTTCATTCTTGTAGCCGCTTGAGATTGATGGGCGTCTCTTAATATCGTTTCGGTTATCATTAATTTCTTTGCCATTTTTATACTCCTTTTACGTTAGCCGAACATGGCTATCAGCACGCCCGCTGCCACCGCCGAACCGATAACGCCGGCAACATTGGGCCCCATAGCGTGCATAAGCAAATAATTGTTGGGGTCTTCCTTTCTGCCTACATCCTGCGCCACTCGCGCCGCCATGGGAACGGCGGAAACGCCCGCGGCGCCGATAAGCGGATTTATTTTGCCTTTAGAAAGTTTGCACATTAATTTTCCGAGCAATACGCCGCCCGCTGTGCCAAAGGAGAAAGCGGCCACTCCCAATATTATAATAAGTATTGTCTGCACTTGCAAAAATGTGGGAGCATACGCTTTCGCGCCTACCACTACGCCCAAGAATATTGTAATTATGTTAATTAATTCATTCTGAGCCGTGTTGGACAGTCTGGGCACCACTCCCGATTCTTTCAATAAATTCCCCAGCATAAGCATTCCTATTAAAGGAAGCGCCGAAGGCAAAATTATTCCCGTCAATCCCGTAACCACTATAGGGAAAATAATCTTTTCTTTCTTGGAAACCGGCCTCAATTGCTCCATTCTTATAAGCCTTTCTTTCTTTGTAGTAAGCAATTTCATAATCGGAGGCTGAATTACGGGCACCAGCGCCATATATGAATAGGCCGCAATGGCAATTGCTGGCAGTAAATCGGCGGTGCCGGGAGCGCCATTGCCGAACGCGGCAAGATGAGCCATCTTCTGCGTAAGATATATCGCGGTAGGACCGTCTGCTCCGCCGATAATAGCAATAGACGCCGCCCCCGCTTCATTGAAGCCCATAAAAAGCGCGCCGAAAAAGGTAATAAAAATTCCAAATTGCGCCGCCGCGCCAAGAAGCAAGCTCTTTGGATTGGCGATTAAGGGGCCGAAATCCGTCATGGCTCCGATGCCCAAGAAAATTAACGGCGGGAAAATAACCCAATCCACGCCTTTATAGAGATACCACAGCAGTCCGCCGCCTGCTCCTCCTGCTCCCGCGGGCGCAAATAAAATGTTATAAGCGCCGGGGATATTTACCAAAAACATACCAAAAGCTATGGATAACAGCAAATTGGGCTCGAATTTCTTGACAATCGCAAGATAAATCAGCAAACAAGCTATGCCCATCATAATAAACAATCCCCAAATACCTAAGTGGTATCCTTCGGGATAGACATTAGTCACAAAACCCGTGCTTTCCCACAAAGCTTTTAGGGATTCGCCTATGCTTTTAGTAGCCGATAAAGTAAAACTCATTATTCCTCCCGCTATGCGATAACGGCCAATAAATCGCCGGTTGCGACCGAAGCGCCTTCAGATATTTTTAATGTTATTATGCCATCGGCGGGAGACACTATATCGTTCTCCATTTTCATGGCTTCAAGCACAAACAGAACATCGCCTTTCTTAACCTTGGAGTTATTGGTAACACTTATTCTCAAAATTGTTCCCGGCATGGGGCTTTCAAGCTTAACCCCGTCGGCGGGCAGACTTTCTGCCTTTTGTTGCGGCTGCTCGGCGATAACCGGCGCGGGATTATTGGTCGGTTGCTGATAACCGCTTTGGGCAGCGCCTATTTCTTCAACTTCCACTTGATATTTGATTCCGTTAACTGTAACATTAAATTTACGCATATTTATAAATTCCTCCGATTATACTCTTTTTATTGATTTGACGATAAAACTCGCTTTGGATTTGTTCGCGCTTGATGTTTCTTGCCGCATTACCACACTTATAGCCGCCATAATGGCCGCAATTTTATCTTCTTCATTACTTGTTTTGTCATGTGAAAATACTTCTTCACGCGGAGTGACGTTGGGGGTAAGAGCGCTGTCTTTCGGAACGCTTTTTTTCTTGCCGAATATCTTTGAAAAATCTAATTTGTTACCTTTTTCCATGGCATCCAGGAAAAAAATCAACAAGGCCAGAACAATAAAAGTCATACCCATGCCTATCAATGCGGTTATTCCGCCCGTTGAAAACATTTCTCCTACCGTCAAAGCTGCAATAAACATAAATTACCTCATAAATTAATTAAGCAACATCATCAAAGCGCTTGCCACATAGGGACGCAATAAGGCAGGCTCAATAATGTTGTCCACATAACCGCCTTTTGCCGAAACAAAAGGATTCATTTCTTCTTGAGCGTATTTTTCTATGAGCTTTTGTCGAATTTCGGAAGGCTCGCCTTCGGCTTTCAGCTCTTTGCTGTAAATAATGCTTGCTGCGGCTTCCGATGTAACGGGAGCGATTTTTGCGTTGGCAAAAGCAAGCGCATAATCGAAGCCTACCGATTTTGAAGCCAAAGCCACATAACCATAGCCTATCGCGTAATCGGCAATGACAGCGATTTTGGGTATATCGGTTTGGGAAATGGTGGCGATAAGCTTGGCGGCGTCGTAAATTAAACCTTGTTTTTCTTCGCTAAGTTCGCCTTCAAGTCCTTTAGTGTTTACCAATGTGATAAGGGGCAAATCATATTTGTCAAGCAATTTAACAAACGCCGTAATTTTATTTATTGCCGCTTTTGTCAATTTTTCGGCGTTGGTTGCCACTATTCCCGCAGCCAAAGAATTGACGGTGGCAAGATAGGTTTTCGTATATTGGGTGTAATCGGCGTACATTTCAATAAGGCTGCCTTCGTCAGCAAGAGCGGCGATAAGGTTATCGCTTTTTACGTCTATGTTAAGCGCGTCGCTGGTTCTGTTGGGATCGTCCTCATTTTCAGATATTTTATCGCAGGTATAAGCGAATATTTGTGATATCTTGTTTTTTAGTTCGCCGTTATTTTTGTAATCAATAATTGTCAAGAGACTACTTTCTCTATAAGTTGAGCCGCCCAGAAGCTTTTGCGGGATGTCGTTTACATTTTCCGCCAATGTAAGCGGAGACTGAGCCGACAATACCGAATCATCCGACATAAAAATAAAATCCGCGCAAGCGGCATACATGCCCATAAGCCCTATGGCGTTACCCTTAATTATTGCGATATGCGGAGTATATTTGCTTAATTCCGCGGCTGAAGAAATAATTTGGGCATATCCTTCAAGAGCGCTTATCCCCTCTCCTAATCTTGCTCCCGCGCTGTCAATAATTGAAATAAGCGGGATGTCCGTTTCCATGCTGCGCTTAATAACCTTTAAGATCTTGTCCGCTTGAGCTTTGCTTAAACTGCCTCCCAACACCTCGCTGTTTTGCGCGGCTATGCAAACGGGATAATCGTTTATTGTGGCATATCCGGTAATAACGCCCTCCCCGTAAGCTTGACTTCCGTCCAACATGCTTGCGCCGCTCAAAAACATATCCGTTTCCACGAAAGAATCTTTATCAAGTATATCGTTTAACATGTCTCGGATTTTCTTGGAATGTGAGAGAATTTTTGAGGTATTATCGCTTAAAAGCTTAAGATAATCCATATAATGTTTTTACCTCCATTAATGAAATCGAGTATCATAAAAAGCCAAAGATACCACAAATAGCATTATATTCCAAATCAAGGTATAAATCAAGGTATATATTGAAAATAATCATTAAATATTTTTTAAGTATGTCAATTCTTTTTTATTGAGATAACGATATTTCCCTCTTGCAAGGCCGCCAAGCCTGATGTCGCCTATCTGTACTCTCTTAAGGAAAAGCACTTCCTTCCCGGCCCACTCAAACATTCTGTGCACCTGACGGTTTCGTCCTTCAAAAATTGTAACCTCATATTTGCATTCGCCGTCATCTTTTTCTTCAAGAAGCTTAATTTTGCTTTTGGATAATTTTCTGCCGTCCAACATGATTCCATTTCTTAATTCTTTAAGCTTATCTTCATCAATCTTTCCCCTTGTTTTCGCTATATATACCTTAGGTATTTCATTTGACGGATGGGTAAGCTTATTGCAAATGCTTCCGTCGTTGGTAATCAATAAAAGCCCTTCGGTATTGTAATCCAATCTGCCTACGGGAAAAACCCTATAATCTTTTAGATCTTCAAGGTAGTCCATTACGGTTTTTCTGTTCCTGTCGTCTTTTACCGAACAAATACATCCTTTATGTTTATTGAACATGGCGTAAACAAATCTTGTATGCGGTCTGATTATATTGCCGTCAAGAGTTACGGTATCGTTGTATTCGTCAACGTTCGTCGCCAAATCCACAACAATCTTATTATTGATTTTTATTCGGCCTTCGAGAATAAGCTTTTCGGCTTCTCTTCTTGATGCTGCTCCGCATTGGGCGATATACTTATTGATTCTCATCTTTCATTTATCTGAAAAAATCTTTCAGATAATCAATTGCTCCTTTCTTTTCGACATCTTCTATAGTATATATTTTCTTTGAGAAAAGCAAGCAATCCTCTAAATAAACTTCCATTTCGCCCACGTATCTGTCTTTTTTTACAGGCGCTTTTACGCTATCGGATATTTTCAATTTATATTCAAGCTTTTCGCTTCCGCCTTTTTTTACGGGAACATATATATCTTCTTTGACGCACAAGCGGGCCTTATCCTTTTTGCCTTTGAGCACCTGTATCTCAGCAAGCGTTTGACCTGACTTCGCGATATTTGCCATTTCAAATTCGCTATGCGCCTTGTCCATGAGTCTGGAGCACTCTTCAAACATGGGGCCGCAATTAAGCGTTACGGCTATCACTTCCATTCCGTTCCGCTTGCTTGAAGCCACCAAACATCTTCCGGCTTTTTTTGTAAATCCCGTTTTTACTCCCGTTGCTCCAGGATAAGACTTTAACAGCTTGTTTTTGTTATACAAATATCGGTTGCCGTCCATTCCGCCGATTGTAATAAACTTTGTTCCCACTATTTCAGCGAATACAGGATTCTGCATGGCTGTTGCCGATATATACGCTAAATCGTAAGCGCTGGTAAAATGATTTTGATTGTGTAATCCATGAGGATTGGTAAAATGAGTGTTTTTCAAGCCTAAGCTGAGGGCTTTATCGTTCATCATTTTCACAAAGCCTTCCACGCTTTTGCCTGTATGAATGGCAAGAGCGGTGGCGGCGTCATTTCCGCTTCTAAGCATAAGCCCGTAAAGAAGCTCTTTGACCGTAAGCTTCTCCCCTTCTTTGAGATAAATCGAGCTGCCTTCAACGCCTACGGCTTTGCGGGGAATGGTTACCACTTCGTCAAGTTTTGAATTTTCCAACACCGCAAGCCCTGTCATAATTTTTGTCGTGCTTGCCATAGGTAACCTTTGGTTAATATTCTTGCCGTAGAGCACTCTCTTTGTAGATACTTCCATTACAATTGAACTTGAGCCGTTATAGCCGTATGCGGCTTGGTCATATTTATTGACAAAAAATAAATTGACGCAAGCAATTAACAGCGTTAATAGCAGAACCGCCGCGATTATTCGTCTTTTTTCAGCGTGTTTATTGTGGATTGCAATATCTCCATCCATCTGTCTACTCCGTCTCCTTGAACTTTTATTAACCTTGAATCGCCGTCTTGAACCACAAGGAACGCAAGCGGCGTTATCGTCAATCCGCCTCCTATTCCCCCAATGGGCAAATCGTCCGTTCTTACCCTGTTATATTTTCCGTCAATTTCTCCGCCCGCGGTAAAAAACCCCACGCTTATTTTACATATCGGAATGATTGTTGAATTGTCAGCCGAATATACGGGTTTGCCCACAACGGAATCTATATCAAGCATGCTTTTGATGCTTTCCATCGCTTTAGACATCATTTGAGTCAGCTCCACGCCGTCCATTAATCTCCTCCTATTCCGAATCTTTTTCTCAACTTCAGTATTATTATCTTAAATAAAGTGGAAAATATTATAAATAAATTGACTTTCAAATCAATGCGCAATTGTATGAACAAGCTGTCCTTATTTATTTGAGGTACAATTATCTTTCTGAAATCCTTTATTCTGTCCTTGAAAATCGTATTGAAAAGCGCTGACATTACATTCATAACATTGCACATTAAGCATGTTTGATATGCGTCATCGCTTTTGCCGTACATAAAAACAAATCTGACTCTGTCAATATTTATTTTTTCCAGTATTCCGGGATTCAAGAATAAATCCATTCTCTTTTTATTGCTGTTAACGCTTCGATATTCCTTTCCTTTAATACCGTCTATTTCAAGCCCGTCTTTCTTGGATTTTATACTGATGTCGATAGTATAAAATGCCAATTTGAAATTGCTGCCCGCCTGCTTGGTTTTTAATGAAAAAAAGGTATTGATGCCCATTCCGAAAGGCACCATAAACAAAAAAACCATAAACAAATAACTTATAAAAAGATATGGCATACCTTAAGTATGTATCTTTGAAGTAAAAATATGGAATTTTAAATTAAAAATTATTCTACGGATACAAAATCATCTTCGGCAAGAAAATCGGGAATTTCTTGATCGTCGATATCAAGAGCCGCCGCCGCTTGCGACTCCAGATCCTCATCGCTTTCGGCAGGATAGCGGTATAGACTTTCGGTAGACTTATAGTATTTGTCGAAGTTATTGCGAATGCTTTCCAATAATTCATTATAATCAGGCAATTCGCTTAAACTTTTCAATTGGAATTTCCGCAAGAATTCATCGGTAGTAGCGTACAAAAGCGGTTTGCCTAAAGTGTTGCGCCTGCCGGCTATTGTAATAAGGTTAAACTTTAATAACATATTAAGCGCGTAATCGGAGCTCACTCCCCTTATTTCTTCAATTTCAATCCTTGTTATGGGCTGTTTGTACGCGATAATCGCAAGAGTTTCCAGCAAGGTTTTGGAAAGCTCCCTTTCTTTTATGGGCGTTAAGACATCGGCTATTAATTCGCCGTAATCGGGATGAGACTGAAATTCATATTTATTATTGTATTCGATAAGTATAATTCCCTTGTTGCCAGAATATTCTTTTTTGATTGTTTCTATGGCTTTTTTTACCTCTTCTTGCGAATAAGCGTTTTCAAATATCTTATATATCTCTTCAAACGCAAGCCCTCTGCCCGCAGAAAAAAATAACGCTTCAATTATATTCTTTAACATCCCTGATTAGCTCCTCTTGATCATGATCATTCAATTCTATCTTGGTTTTTTCGTTGCGGTAAATTATTATGTCAGAAAAACCTTCCGCTTGTTCCGCATACGCTATTTGTTTTTTCAAAATCTCCAGTAAGGCGAGAAAGGTGTTTATCATTTCCGTTTTGCTGTAGTCCTGCTTAAACAGGCTATAAAAGCTTAAACGCTTATGCTTTTGTATTAATCTTGTCATTTCAAGTATTTTGTCGGCTATGGTGAATCTTTCTTTTATTATCGTCTTTTCTTCTTCGCCTTTGTCAAGGTGTTCGATTCTGTCCAAAAGAGCCTTAAAACATTCTATCAATTTTTCAAGATCAAAACCTTTGGCTACCGCTCTGAAATCCTTTTCGGTAAATTGCGGTTTGCGATAAAACCTATACAGCGTTTCCATGGTTTGCAATTTTTCGGCGGCTTCTTTGAATTTTTTATAGGCTTCTATTCTTAAATATAAATTTTCTTCGTCTTGTTCAAGAATATCGATTTCTTCTTCATCAAAATTTGCTTTGGGAAGAAATTTGGCCGATTTAATGGCTATAAGGGTGGCCGCCATAGCGATATATTCCGCCATATATTCATAATCTTTTTCGGGCAGATTTTGAACATAAGTTACAAATTGATTGGTAATATCAGAAATGAAAATATCTCTTATATCTATTTTGGCTTCTTTAATCATGGTAAGAAGCAAATCAAGAGGGCCTTCAAACTCTTGTTCTTCAAGGTGATATGTATATTGCGAAACCTTAGATTCGGTAAGTTCGTCTTTCATCATGCCACCAAAAATATAAGTCTGGTAATTAAGTTGGCCATCATGCCGAAGATATCGAGAAACCACAAGTTCAAGCTTCTGAAAAGTCTTCCCGCCACGAGCAGGAAAAGCAGCATATATATGCCGTAGCGATACATAAAAGCCGAATATTTATTTCCGGGTTTTAAGAACACATCAAGCAGCTTGAACCCGTCAAGCGGATAAATGGGCAATATATTGAAGAAAGCCAGCATTAAATTAATGCTTACAAGATACAGCAGAAAGTAATAAGCCAGCATCTTCAACATAATGATTATGGCGGGAGTGGTGACATAATAATGCCTTATAAAAGGAGAAAGAAAATTNNAGAAAGAAAATAGAGCAAAAGCAAACCAATCCCCGCCAAGATAATATTGGTAAGAACACCCGCAATAGATACGGAAATCATACCTTTTTTATAATTTCTGAAATTATTGGGATTGATGGGAACTGGTCTTGCCCAGCCGAAACCCACTAAAAGCAGCATCAACACTCCGAATAAATCAAAATGGGCGACGGGATTTAATGTTAATCTTCCTGCTGATTTCGCGGTATAATCTCCCTGTTTCATCGCGACATAGCCATGCGCGTATTCATGCATAACAATGGCAATAGTCGCCGCAAGGAACAGAGCAAGCACAGAAATCAAAATTTCCGATACGCTTGCCCCCGATTGAAACAGCCTGAAAAATAACATATAAACCTCTCTTTATATTTTTAATATGATAGCAAATTTCATGCTTATAGTCAAACATATATGAGATAAAGGCATACCTAAAAAGGTATGCCCATTTTGCGTATCCGATATGCGAAAGCGTCAAAACGCGGCGTTATTTTAGCGACCAATTTTTAAGCACCCTTCTCATGGCGTCCAGCAGATTTTGCTTTTTGACATCATATTTCAATCTCAAATTAGCGGAACAAAGCTCTTGACCGTTTTTATCGCATACGCTTATCGTTCCGATAACGCTATCGGCTTTCATAGGGGCTTTCAATCCTTCCTTCAGCGTTATCTTGATTTCCGGAGTAACCTTTGTCTTTTTGTCAGAAAATATTTTTATATCGTTTTCAGCGTAAATATCTATGTTGTCGTATTTGCTTTTGCGTATTTTTAATTTGTTCGGTATGCTTTCCCCCGCTCTGAAAATTACTTTTTGCTCATAATTGGCAAAGGCGTAATTAAACAAATCGGCAACCTTCTTAAATCGAGCCTTGCTGTTGACGCCGCCCAAAACGGTGGTTATCACTCGCATATCCTTTCTTTTCGCCGAAGCCGATAGACAAAACATCGCATCGTTGGTGAAACCTGTTTTTCCGCTGTCGCACCCTTGATAAAATCTTACCAGCTTGTTTGTGTTCACCATTTGGGTTTTTCTGCCGTCGGGATGCACAAAATCCTCCATCCATATGGTTGAGAACTTATAATAATCTTTATACGAAAGCAGCTTTCGCGTCATCAGCGTAACGTCCTTGGCAGTGGAATACTGCTCTCCGCCCGGCAGTCCCGTAGTATTGCAGAATTTTGTATTTTTCATGCCCAGTTTTTTCGCGTATTCGTTCATTTCGTTTACAAAAGCCTCCACGCTTCCGCTTATGGCTTCGCCGAGCGCTACTGCCGCGTCGTTGGCGCTGCAGATAACTACGCCTTTGATTAAATCTCTTACATAATATTCGGTATTGGCGTCAAGAAACATTTGCGAGCCCCCCATTCCGCTTGCGGTTTCGCTGACCACAAGCTTCTGGTCCATCTTGAGATCTCCTTTTTCAATGGCGTCAAAGCAAAGAATCAAAGTCATGATTTTTACCATGCTGGCTATCGGCCGTTTCTCGTTCTCGTTATATTTCGATAAGACCGCGCCGGTGTCGTATTCCATAACATAATAGCTTTTTACAAGGTCATCGCTTGCAGCAAAAGTTGTTTGATTGAGCGTAATACATATAAAGGAACATAAAAAGCATAATAACAGTATAAAAATAAGCGCTTTCTTCATAATTCACCTCTTGCTTTTATTTTCTGCATGAATAAGGCAAATATACTAAAAAATCAAGCTTACAACAAGGACAAACAAAAGGTAGTATATTATTAAAGGAATAATTAACACAGCATAGCATTTAAGCAACATTCCTATAAGAGCATTGCCTGGCGGACAGCATAAAGGCTTGCCTTTGCATCTTGAATATCCAAAAATATCGTAATGCTTGCATAAGGCGTAGTGATAGCAAAAGAATGCATACACGGTTATGGGCAGCCAAAAGAAAAGAAAGTATAAGAAAGCGTATATTCCATCCAGCATAAAGGTTATTATCAAAAATTTGAACCACATACGCGTAAAAATCAATAGATATAAAAAGTTGCCCAAGAATAAGAAAAAATGAAATTTGGCAAAGAACAAAAACAAGTATATAAGGGCGAACAAAAATACGAATTTTAATAGATTGAGAAAGATGTTGAAATTGTCAGTTTTTATTAATACGATAATATTGCCGCTTATTTCGATTGATTGATAATTGCCGCCTATCGCAAGCAATAAGCCCAAAAATAACGAAACTGATAATAATATTAATACAAGCTTGTTTTGTAAACAAAACCTGCGCAAATCTATAAATAAATTGACAAAATACCTTTTAATATTCAAAAACATACCAATTAATGATATGCCTGCAAAATCTTTCATATGATATATAACTATAGATAAATTCAAATGTATTACAAAATATGCGTTTATTTGTAATAATATTTAATTATTTATCATCCAATCTATATATACCCCATACCCTTTTGTGGGATCGTTAATAAAAACATGCGTTACCGCCCCCACAAGCTTTCCGTTTTGAACAATGGGCGAACCGCTCATCCCCTGCACTATCCCGCCGCTTTTATTCACCAATTCTCCATCGGTTATTCTGATTACCAAGCCTTTGGCGGCAGGATTCTCTTGCGGAATTGCTTTGATTATTTCTATCTCGTATTTTTCGGGAGTATCGCCGTCAATACTGGTATATATATATGCTTTTCCCGGCCTTACGCTTTTTCTGTTCCCCAACTCCACAAGCGGATATTTTTGATTGGAAGCATTAATATATCCGAATATTCCGTATTCGTTGTTTTTTTCCAATATCCCCATATTGTTTTTCTTATTTATATGCCCCCTCAGCTCCCCCGCCTTGCTGTTTGAGCCTTTCACAACTCCGATTATGGCGCAGCCGTATATATTGCCTTTGTTGTATACATGCAGTTTGGGCATTTTATTGTCATAAATCCTATGTCCTAAGCCGCCAAAACGGTTATTGCTCGGTATTATATAAGTAATCGTACCCACTCCCGATATGTCGTCTTTAGCCATTATGCCCAATTTATATTCGTTAAGAGATATGTCGACGCAAGGTTTTATGGACAACTGAAGATTGCTGCCGTTGCGCTCAATATTGATCTCCATAGACGCGCTTTTACTGTCATAATTGTATTTCAAAATATTTCTTATGTCGCTTAAACCATTGATTTTTTGGCTATTCAATTGCTTTATAATATCCCCCACATTCAGTCCCGCTTCTTTGGCCGGGCATCTGACGCCGCTCTCAGTCATAACATCCACATAATCAGTAACCACGACTCCGTCCGCTCGAGCAACCACTCCAATTGGATTCCCCCCTAAATATACTTTGGTGGAACCTTTTTCGGCAAGAGCGGTATCATGTTGAATAATTTGAAAAAATAATAAAAAAGAAACAAAAAAGATGATTGTTATCAACGCTAAAATGTGTTTTTTTCTTGCCATAAGCATCTCCTTATTGTAGTATACCGGCCAAAGATTTAATATATTCTGTGCCTTTTCATTGGAATAATATACTATATATAGTGGCGGTTCGAAAATGAAGATAAAAACAAAAGCCATGGCGACATGGCGAACTGAATTTAGATAAGAATAAAAAATGATTGGTTAAAAATGCGCTTGCACTTATAGGGAACATTTATATTCCGTAGCTTGTCTTTTTAATTCTTTTGCGTGCGAAAGCCCCGTTTGGCTGCCGCTTGAAGCCCCCGCCAAGCGCATTAATTCTTCGTATGTTTCGTTTTCGTTGAGTAATTTTAGTTTTGTCAGCGTTTTTTCGCCGATTTCTTGTTTTTCTATAAGAAAATTATAATCTGCCATTGCGGCAAGCTGAGGCAAATGGGTAACGGCAATTACCTGCCTGTTTTTTGCGATATTGTATAGCTTCTTAGCCACCTCGGACGCGATTTTGCCTGAAATGCCCGAATCGATTTCGTCAAAAACCAAGGTGCCGATATTGTCTATATCCGCGATTACATTCTTTAAAGAAAGCATAAACCTAGCCATTTCGCCGCCGCTTGCTATTTTTGCTAAAGGTTTTACCGGTTCTCCTTTATTGGGCGAAAGCAAAAATTCCACTTTATCGGCGCCGTTTAAGGTAAGATTGTTCAATATCCCTTCATCCGTATCGGGAAAATCCAAATTAATTTCAAACACAGTGTTTTTCATACCCAAATCATTAAGGTGGGCAAGAATGGATTTTGAAAGTATGGCCGCTCCCTTTTGCCTTTCCTCATGAAGCAGCTTTGCCTGAGCGATAAGCTTTTGGCTGACTATATCTATTTCTTTATTCAATTGAACAAGGCTATTTTCGGCATTTATGAGCATATCCGCCTTTTCTTTGGCGTTATTCAGAAAAGCTGCAATCTCTTCAATTGAATTGCCGTATTTCTTCTTGAGCAGGCGTATGTTTTCCAATCTCTTTTCGATATAATCTATATCTATATTTTCAATATTTTCCGACAGCTTATCTTTAAGGGAATACGCTATGTCTTCAATTTCTATTTTGGCGCTTTCCAACCTGTCGCAAATATCGGATAAGGTATTATCGCAGTCCTCAATGCTTTCCAATTCCATATTCGCTTTGGAAATTAAATTCAAAGCGCTTTCATAGCCGCCTCCGTATAGCTTTTCGTAAGCGCCATTCAAGGCATCATATATTTTTTGAAAATTGTAATACCTTTTTCTGCCGTTAATTAACGCCTCTTCTTCGCCTTCGTCGGGCATATTCTTTTCGATTTCATTGATTTGATATGTAAGCAAATCTATTGTTCGACTTCTTTCCTCGGCGGTGGAATATTGTTCCAATTTAGCTTGAATTTTGTAATACATTTGTAGCGTGGCATGGTAGTCTTCTTTGATTTCGGCTATTTTGGAAGAAAAACTGTCTAAAATGTTCAACTGAGTTGAGGTCTTTAATAATGACTGGTGTTCGTTTTGAGAATGCACATCGACCAACTGCCCCACTACGGCTCTTAGCGTTGAAAGATTTACAATTCTGCCGTTGATACGGCATTCGCTCCTGTCTTCGTTCATCATTCTGTTAATGACTATGACATCGTCATCATTTTCTATGCCGTATTCCGCAAGCGCTTTACGCGCCTCCTGATTGATTGAGTCAAAAACCACTTCTACCCTTGCTTCTTTTTCGCCAAAGCGTATAAGGGATCTGTCCGCTCTGTCCCCCAATACGAAATTAAGGGAATCAATAATTATGGATTTCCCTGCTCCCGTTTCGCCGCTTAATATATTCAGCCCTTTTTTGAGTTCTAAATTTAATTCTTGAATAAGGGCTATATTTTTTATATGTAAAGAAATTATCATTTGCGCAATAGTTTATTCAATTCGCCATAGACATAGTCAATATCTTCTATTCTTTTTATTATAACTATTATGGTGTCGTCTCCCGCCAGCGTGCCGGCAACGCCTTCGATATTAAGCTTGTCAATAATCAAACAAGCGGAATTTGCGCTGCCCGATATTGTTTTTAATACAATTAAGTTAATAGCCTTTTCAATGGAAATAACCGATTCGCGAAAAATGGTAAGCAGCTTTAATTTGTTTTCATTGCTTTCATTGCTTTCGTTGCTTTCGGGATAATAGTATTTATAGCCTTTTAAGGGCGATGCGATTTTAATCAGCCCCAAGCTTTTTATATCTCTGGACACGGTGGCCTGCGTAATATTGAAGCCTTCTTTAATTAATTCGGCGGTAAGCTCAGCCTGCGTGCCGATATCTTTTTCCGAAATTAACTGCAATATTTTGTTTTGTCTTGCGCTTTTAGCCATTTCCATTCCCTTTAATCAGCAATTAAGTTTTTGGACAATGTTGTTATAAAAATTATAACCTTCCAAGCGTATAAATTTTACGTATAAATTTGAGTTTTTTATCTTGATATGTTCATTGATATTTATTTCAGATATCATATCGCCGTCCACATTAATATAGGCGCACGGCTCGGCTCTGGTAAGATAAATCTCGATTGCGCTATTGCTAGGTATAACAAACGGTTTAGAATTAAAAGAATGTGGGCTTACCGGGGTTATTATTATGGCTTCCACATCGGGCGAAACAACGGGGCCGCCCGCCGATAACGAGTATGCCGTTGAGCCCGTCGGAGTGCTCACAATCACACCGTCGGCGCGCAAACGGTTAACAAGGACATTATTGACCATTATATCTAGATATACGGTTTTGGCCTTTGCCCCTCTGTTAACCGCTATTTCATTCATGGCAAGGTGTTTTTTGCTTTTAAACTCCAATTCAAGAAGGTATCTTTTCTCAGTTTTTGTTTTGTTCTTGCATATTTTTGCAATCGCCGAAGAAATATCTTCTTGTTCAGTTTCGGTAAGAAAGCCTATGTTGCCGAAATTTACGGCAAATATGGAGCAATTCGATTTCACGCATTCTTTTGCTATCCTTAAAACTGTACCGTCGCCGCCAAGAACGATTATAACATCACAGCGCTTGGCCAATTCTTCGTTGGATACATATTCGCATGGATAATTAAGCGTTGACAATTCATCGCTCATAATAAAAGGCAAGCCCTTTTGTTTCAGCAATTCAGCCAATTCAATTGTAGCTTTGCCGTTTTTGTCTCGAGTTAGATTCGCATATATCCCAAAACGCATTGTGTCCACCCGCAATTAATTATACTCATTATACATTAAATATCAAGTTATGTAAAATAAATCATGCAATTTGCATAAATATGAGCCATTCGGGGTTTTTATCCTCAAAAAGGCGAGGAATGGGAGTCTGTCCTTTGATTTTGTAACCTTGTAAAGCGCAAAACTCCGCGATTTTGTCGACGATATTCCTTGCCTCTATATCAGATTTAATAATTCCTTTTTTATTTAATTGTTTTTTTGTAGCTTCAAATTGCGGTTTTATTAAAGCGATTATCGCCCCGTCATCGCATAAAAATTGCTTCATATTAGGAATTATCAGCCTCAATGAGATAAAAGAAACATCGATAACGATAAGGTTGATTTTTTCAGGAATATCGCTTTGAGTGATAAATCTTGCGTTAAGCTTATCCTTTACTGCCACTCTTGAATCATTCTTCAAATAATCAGGCAACGCGCATTCTCCCACATCAACGCAATAAACTTTGGCTGCGCCGTTTTTCAGCAGCGTTTCGGTAAACCCTCCGTTGGAAGCGCCTATATCCATGCATATCTTTCCCGCAACTTCATAATCAAATTCTTCCAAAGCTTTTTTTAGTTTGAATGCTCCAAGGGAGGCGAAATCGTCAATTGTTATTTCAACTTTATTGTTTTTGTTGACTTCATAAGCCGCTTTTTTAATAATTTCTCCGTCAACGTTAACAAACCCCATAAGTATAAGGTTTTTTGCGCGGCTTCGTGACCTGACGCTTTTTGTTTCGGTCAAATAAACATCCAATCTCATTATTTGTTGCCTTTTGGTTTATAAAAAATGTCTATGATTCTGCTGGCGAAAAGTATCATTTCCTTTGAATTGCTGATGGCAATTTTTTTGATAAACGCTTTGCCGCCTACCGTTAAAGCGGCCACGACGCTTGAAAGAATAATGTTGAATATATAATAATTGGGACTGTCGCTTAATAGTTTAATTACAATGGTAATCGTGGAAGCTCCGCTTATAATTCCGCAGATATCCCCTATTACGTCAGCGCAGATATTTGAAACCTTTTCGGCGTTTTTGACAAGCATAACGGCGATTTTCGCGCCGGGAACCTTCTTTGCGGACATAGAAAGCAAGGGCGCCAGCTCGCATGATGCGGCGGCTATGCCTATTCCGTCAAATATAATGTTGATGGCGATTAAAAAAAGAAGCAATATCATAGCTATTATTACATTGGTCTTTGAGGCTGTTATTTCAGTGATGAAACTGAACACCAAAGACAAGCATAAAGTAACAATAGTTATCTTTATTGCCCAGATATTATTTTTGCGTGTTGATGATTTATGTTTTTTTGAACCGTTAGATTCGTCGGAAGAATTTTTTTCTCCGCCGTTTGAGTTATTATTGTTTTCGGGTTTAATATATATTTTTGCCATATTTATTTTTAAAACTTTCGGTGGCATAAGCTAAGTAAACCTTGCGTCATAGGTTCGGTAGGATTTCCCTGCGGAGAACTTGCCGTCGCCGCGCAAGCAGTTTCCTTTTAATCTCCACAAAGCTTGATTACTCAAAGCTTAACCGAATCGCCACTAAGAACACACTATAATCCTTAGCTTATACAGTCTAGAAGATTTCCTTGACAGGCTTGATATATGTTATCCTCTTTTGCAACAATGGTTTCATTCTACCCACCGCTTGGCATTTGGCCAAACGCCGCGCGGTTTAATATCGAAATCCGCCATTGCCACTCAAGGCAAGCTACACTGCACACAGATATTGTTTACCGCGATGCAGGTTTAATCCCTGCCAGTAGATATGTATCAATCCACCGAAACAGGGTCTCCACGATAATTGGGACGGCTCCCATATGCCGTTATGAGATGCCCAAGAATCTTAACTCCCAGCACCAGCCCTAATTTGGGCAACTAAAGCCAGCACAAGGAACTTCATCGATTTGCTCTTTGACGGTATTTTAACCCCGTCTTCACACATATCGCGCCTGACTAGAATACTGTGCCACCGATATATTTATAATAGCACATATCATTCTTTTATGCAATATTTTAAGTTTCCGCGTATTATTATATGGGCATTCGAGCATAAAAGCAACTGTTTATATATGTATATAAATGTCATAGGTTCCTGGCGCTTATATACTCGGCCAGCTCTATCAGTATATGGGCTTTATCGGCATATTTGGACAATAAATCCTTAATTTCATTGTTTAATTTTGCGATTAAGGAATGCGTTCCTTCTTTGCCTGCAATGGATAAGTAAGTATTTTCTTCATTTTGGTCTGCGTCCAACAAATCATCGGTAAGCTGAAAGATTAAACCAAGCTTTTCCCCATATTTCTGCAAATCATTATATACGGCTTCATTAATATGAAGGTAAGCGGGCAACAGCACTGCGGCCTTGAAAAGCATGGCCGTTTTTTTAATATACATATCCAAAATATCTTTAGCTTCGGGGTTGACAAAATCCAATTCGTCGGCCTGCCCTCCTATCATTCCCTCAGCTCCCGCGCATTTGGCCAAAATTAAGGCAGATATAAAAAGCTTGTTGTCTTTGCTTACAGTCTCCAGAATTGTTTCATACGCAAGATTAAGCAAAGCGTCTCCCGCCAGCGTCGCAAAGTCCTCCCCAAAGACCTTATGGCTGGTGAGTTTGCCGCGGCGATAATCGTCATTGTCCATGCAAGGCAAATCGTCATGAATAAGAGAATAATTATGTATAAGCTCCAAAGCTATAGCAAGATCAATTATTTTGTTGCGATTTATGTCAAGGAAATCCGCTACAAGAAAGGAAAGCACAGGGCGTATTCTCTTGCCGCCGGAGAACAGCGAATATTCCATGGCGTCAGCTAATTTTTTGGGATAAAATGCTTTTTTTTCATTAAAGAATTTTTGCAAAAGCATTTCAAAATTCTTTGATTCAAGCTTTATTATGTCCTTAATCATTATCGAAGTCCTCCGCGTCAATTTTCTGCATATCGGCATTAAGCGCCTCAAATTGGCCTTTTAATTCTTTCAATTGCTTCATGCACTCTTTTGCAAGCTTAATGCCTTCGGCATAAAGCTTTAAGCTTTCTTCCAGCGTTATCTCCTCGCTGTCAAGTTTTTTTAATATTTCTTCAAGCTTTTCCAGATTTTTTTCATAGCCCATTTATGCCGTCCTCCTTGTTCAATATTTTCGCGGAAGCTTTTCCGTCCCATGCATAAATTTCCACGATGTCGTCAACATCAAGATCGGATATTTTAGTTATAGCTTTATTTCCCTTGATAACTTTCAAATATCCTTTATTCAGCAATCTTGACGGATTCATGCTCTCCAACGCCTGCGTATGCGAAGCAATAATAAACTCGTTATTATTAAATTTCTTTTCTATCTTAATTCTCATGCTTTGACACAACACCATTAGGTTATAATGCTGTTTGTTCAATAAATCTTTCCATTTATAATTTATGCCGCTTGCGATATTCTTTACATTTTCGGCCGCATAAGCCAGTTTTCTTAACATTGCTTCTCTGATTTGAACTTGGAGCGTTTTAATGCTATCTTTAAGCTTTAATATATCATAGCCTATTCTTTCTCCTGCAGCCGTAGGAGTAATGGCTCTTTCATCGGCCACAAAATCACATATGGTATAGTCAGTTTCGTGCCCCACGGCCGAAATAATGGGTGTTTTTGCGTTAAAAATGGCTCTTGCCAGCTTTTCATCATTAAATATAAATAAATCCTCTATCGAACCGCCACCCCTTGCGATAACGATAACATCGAAACCCATTTTGTCGGCGTTGTTCAGCGCTTTTATTATATCCGCGGCCGCGTACTCCCCTTGTACCCTGACGTCAATAACTGTAATCCTTTGTTGTTTATTCTTGGCTCTAATCGTTGTCATGATATCGCGCAACGCGGCGCCTTTAAGACTAGTGATTATAGCGATATTGTCAGGATAAACAGGCACATGTTTTTTGCGCTCGACATCGAAAAGACCTTCTTCCCTGAGCTTTTGCTTTAATTCTTCAAGCTGTTCCAACAATTTGCCTCGACCGAAGGGTTCTATTTTATAGGCGCTTATGGACAGCTTGCCTCCCTTAATGTAATAATCGGGTCTGCCCGTAACCAATACCTGCTGTCCTTCTTTGGGGATATATGTTCTTTTACAATCAAAGCATATTACGCTGATTTGAGCGGCTTTATCTTTTAACGTAAAATAACAATGACCGCCCACTACGGAGCAGCCACTAACTTCGCCGACTACCGGAACATTATGCAGCAGTTCCTCATGATCGAAGATATTTTTGACATAGGTATTATACTCTTCAACTGTGAGATATCTTCTGTCATGCATAAAGCTCATATGCCTTTAATGTGTTTAACAGCAGCATAGCTCTGGTCATTAGCCCCACTCCGCCGGGTACCGGCGTAATATAAGAACATTTGTCGGCTACGTTATCAAAATCCACATCGCCGCATAATTTTCCGTCAACGCGATTGATTCCTACATCGATTACTACCGCGCCTTCCTTTACCATATCGGAATTTACAAAACGGGCTTTGCCCACCGCCGCCACAAGAATATCGCCTTTAGAGCATATCTCAGCAAGGTCTTTGGTGCGGGAGTGGCAAACAGTTACGGTAGCGTTTTCTTTCATGAGCATCATGGCCATTGGCTTGCCTACAATATTTGAACGCCCTATGATAACCGCGCGCTTGCCTTCTGTCGGTATTTCGTAGTATCTTAACATTTCCATAACGCCGCTTGGCGTGCAGGGAGTAAGTTCTGGAATGCCCAGCGTAAGTTTGCCCATTTGGTAAGCGCTTAACCCGTCCACGTCTTTATGTATGGAAATATGCGATAAAATCTCGTTTTCATTAAGATGCTTGGGCAAAGGCAATTGCACAATAATGCCGTCAATTTCCTTATCGTTGTTGAGCTTTTCAATCGTTTTAATCAATTCCGCCTTCTCGGTATGCTCTTGCAAATGGCAATGTATCGATTTTATGCCTACTTGCTCGCAATCTTTTATTTTGTTCGCGACATAAACCTTTGACGCGGGATTCTCGCCCACAAGCACCACGGCAAGCCCGGGCACTCTTTCTCCCTTTGCTTTTATTTGGTCTATTCTTAATTTCAAATCTTCTTTAATTTTCTGAGAAACTGCCTTGCCATCAATTAGCTTCACTGTTTTCCTCCTTCGCGCTCAATCTTTTATATACGGTCGACAAAACGCCGTTTACGTATTGGTTGCTTTTATCCGTAGAATACCTCTTAACCAACTCCACCGCTTCGGCTATCGATACTGAAAGCGGTATATCGTCCATATAATACATTTCATATAAAGCAAGCAACAATGCCGCAAGGTCGGGCTTGAAAATTCGCTCAAGAGGAAACCCTTCGGAAAGCTCTTCAATAACGCTTATTAATTTGTCATAATTCTTAATTACTCCGGTATATACCTGAGTCATATACTTTTTATCTAATTCAGCAAGGTCTATACTTGACATTATTTCAAAGGTGCGTTGATTAGGTTTTTTGGAAAAAAGAAATTCAAATATTAATTTATATGCCGACTCCCTTGCTATCTTTCTGCTCATCTTGGTTATGATTTCCCCTGTTTTTATTACTTAAAAATAACGTTGCTGACATTTACATTGATTGAAACAATTTCAAAGCTTGTAGCCGCTTCAACTGCTTTTTTTATTTTTTCTTGTAAAATACAAACAATATCGGGCACGCTATATCCATATATAACATTTATATATATGTCTATCGTTACCCGATTCTCGTCTATATATACATGAATATTCCTGTTCTTAAGGGCGCCCATGCCAAATTTATATTTGACAAGCCCCATATCTTTTGCTACGCCTTCGGTCTGCGTCATGGCGGTACCGACGATGGAGGTAATTAAATTAGCATAACGGTTATTGGCCTCTTGCTTCATTGAGTCTTTCATATTTCACCTTAGAAAAAGTATAACATAAAAGACTCAATCACGCAAGGAATTACTACTTTTATCAATAATACGGTACCAAGATAGAGTTAACTGCCGTATATGGAGTTTCCGTTACTATTATGTTAAGTATTTGCGCCGATTCTTGCGGAGTAAGTTCATCATCGCATTTGACAACAACGTTAATGTTCTCGGTACTTATCGTTACAATGCAGTCCTCAAATCCCCTCGCTTTTATTAATCCTTCTAAGGCAAGCTCCATTTCCATAATGTCAATCAAAGCCAATTTCTTTTCTTGTGCCGCGGCAATGGTCGCTTCATCTGAGGTAGCCGAGGTGATTATGCTGTCAAGATACAGTATTTCTTCAGCTCTCGTAGCTTCTCTGTCTTCTCTGTAAGACATGAAGAAAGTGGGAGTCGTCATATCGTCCTCTTCAGGTTTTGCCCGCAAATTGAGAAAATAATTCAATACCCCGGTAGCGACAAGCAATACCACCAACGATACTAAAATAATTATTTTCTTTTTGTTAGTTTTCATAAAAAGCCTCCATATTGATATTAAATTTTATTTCATCGCAAATATTTCTATGCTATTTGCATTGATGTTTAATATTGTCTGTACCGCCCTCATAAGATCCAGTCTTACCCTTGCGTTGTCAGCCCCTTCGGCAACCACTATGACACCCACTACTTGCGGCATTATTTCTTTTATGATATAAAGTTCCGATTTGCCGCTTGAGGATATTATTATCGGTGTCTCGGTTACCGTGCTTGTGGATGTGGTAACGCTTCCTGAAGACGAAGTGGTGTTGGTATGAGTACTCTTTGTATTGGCTATTATCTTTTCGGGCGAAGAGCTATAGGTTATCATAACTTTTACTTTTCCCGCGCCGTCTATTTGGGATAACACTTCCGTCAGTTTTCTCTCTACTTCAGCGGTTAAGCTCATTTCCTGTTTCTCGTTGACGGCGCTTGATATTTTTACATCGTTCTTTTTGTTTACGCTTATCAATGAATATAAAAGAATTATTAAAGCAATGACTATAACGGCAATAATTATTTCTATGTTTTTTATAGTCTTCAGCTTCAAGTAAAATTCTTTTATTTTGGTTTTATAACTTTTTCCCATATATAATTACAAGCTCTCTTGATATCGAAACCGCCTTGCTTATTGCTTCGTAAACCGTGTCATTAATATTTATATTCTTATCCGTTGTCGTTATGACTGCCATTTCCAACGACACCAAAACATTCAATACCTCTATTCTGTCATCAAATTGGTAAATGTTTATTTTAACTTTGGCGTTGGCGATTCCCCTTTCTTCGAGATATTTCTCTATAAATTTTTCTTTTTCGGCATATTGCGCCACATAAATGCGATACAGATAATCTTTATCCTCTCGAATATGCTTGTCGCTTTGATCCGCGAAGACATCTTCAAGCTTTATATCTTTCTTTAACAGGCCGGGTAAAGGGGCGATTACCACACCTATGACAATCACGGACATTATGCCTTTTATGTATTTTTTCGTTTCGCCTTCGGACATAAAAAGTTCCAACAAAACGGTGAGAACAATAACGCTTACCACAGACATTATCCATGCGCCCATCATATCACCCCAAAATTACAAGTAGCTATTATCAGCATGATAATCACAAAGAACAAAAAAGACACCCCAAGCAAAATGGATATAAGAGTTATCAAATTCTTTGAAGTGGAAAACAGCATGTCGGAAATTTTTTCGTCGCTCATGGGCTCTATGATTGACGCGGCAATCCGCAAAGCAAAAACCGATACCAGTAATTTTATTATCGGCGCGGCGATTATGAAGAATAAAAGTATTATTGAGCACAGCCCCAAAGCGTTTTTTATAATTACGCAGCTTGCTAGCACCAAATCAAACCCTTCCGATAAATACCCGCCCAATATGGGCACATAGCTTGATAACGCGAATTTTGCCGATTTAATGGATACGGTATCAAAGGCGGCTCCCGCAATGCCTTGCACGGTTATGTATCCGATAAAAATACTGAAAACTATTCCAAGTGTCCATTCAGATAAGGATTTAGTGGTTTTGGTCAGCTTGTCAAGTTTTATGCTGCTGCTTAAATTCCCCACCATTCCGAATACGACCGTAGCGATAAATAGAGGTATCACCATAATATTGATTATTTTTATCATCATAGTAGTCATTACCGTCATTACAGGCTGATAAATGCCGGCGCTGTTGACTCCCCCCAAAGCCGAAGTCAGCGTAAGCAATATGGGAAAAGACAAGCTCATGAGATTGTCAAGCATATCCACCGTTTTTTTAACCGTAATCAGCGATGAGGCGATAATATAGCTCAATATAGAAATAATGGCGCCATAGCATACAATATAAATTATATTTCTTGTGGAATCCTTGGCGAATCCCGAAGAAAGCCCGTTAAAAACGCCGAAAAGTATAGCTATAATTATTATCGTAATAATGGATGGCAAAGATTTTACCATTTCTTTTAAGAACACATTTAACACAATTTGTATAAGCGTTTGAATGGTGAATTTTTGTTCATTGTTTATTATGCCTTTAATAATATCTTTTAAGCTTTGCCATACGCCTTTCAGGTTTTCGTCTTCCAGCCGCTGAAAAAAAATTTCAAATTCGCTCAAATCCAGCTCGTTAAGTCTTCTGTCAATCTCCTTATTCATATTGTCTTTAATCTCTTCTTCCTTGTTATCCGCGGCATACGCTGCTTCGAAATATGGCATATATATCGTTGACAAAGCCGCAAAAAGCAAAATCATTACGAAGGTCCACGATTTTATTTTCATATAAGACCCCCAATAATATCGATAATTGATGTAATAATCGGCAATGCCATGATGAAAATCACTATTTTGCCTGAAAGCTGGATTTTTTTTGCAATGCTTTGACATTCATTGTCTTCGCATACGCTTGATGCGTATTCGGTTATGTAACCGATTCCGATAATTCTCAAAATGGAATTAAACACGCCGGGGGGTAGTCCGGACTTGTCCGATATTTGAGTAAATGTATTGATAACTTCAAGTATCTTGTTGGAAAGCGCAATTAAAATAATGGCGCCTGTAGCAAGCGCTATAAACAATGAATATTCCGGTTTGACATTCTTAACCGTAACCACCATTATTGTTCCAATAAAGCCTATGGCTATAAACTTGAATATATCCATAAATTCAGTACAGTCTGAAAATTGCTCTTAATGTATCAAACAATCCTCCTATCATTTCTATCACCATAAGCAATACTATTACCAGCCCCGCAAGCGTAACAAGCGTGGCGATTTCTTTTTTTTCGCTCTTTTCCAAGATATTATTGATGACCGCGGTTATTATTCCCACTCCCGCTATCTTAAAAATAATGTCTACGCTCATTGATTGCCGCCACTCCTAAATTATTACAATCATTATTCCCAGCCCTAAAAGAGGCGCAAGCTTTTTTGCCAGTTTGCCCTTTACGCTTTGCTCGGCGTTTATGTATTTAATGTATGAGTTAACACGCTGTTTATATTCTTCCGCATATACTTTTTGTCCATCCGCGTCCAGTCTTGCAATGTCTTTTATAAATGAAATGATTTGTTGTTTATCTTCGTATGTAAGATAGCTTATGGAGAAGTTTTCACACCTTGCGTTTAAGGGATTGTTTAGCGATTTCAAGGCGTTTGACAATTTTGTTGAGCGAGTGTGATTATATTTTTTTATTATCGCAAGCATGTCTGTTTTTAAGTAATTTATTTCGGTAAGCGTAAAATCTATAAATTCTATAAATTCTCCAAGGATTTTGACCTTAGTTTTATAGAAATTATCTATGCCTATTCCAATATAAGTACATGCTATAAAAATAAGAGTACCCGCCAATAGATTCATTTGCCGCGCCTTATAATTGATTTTATGCTTCCTACGCATGGTTTAGACGACAGCGTTATGAAATTGTCAAAATGGTTGTTGATTTGGGGCAAAAACATTTTTATCTTTTCCACGCTGTCAGAATGCATTCCGGCAAGAATCTTTACGCCTGAACGCACAATTTTTTCCACGGCCGCCAAATCGTCTTGGCCGAATATTTCGTCACACACAATGATTTGCGGACTGAGCGCCCTTATCCCGCCCTCAAAACATAAATCTTTTGGCACGCCTTGTATAACATCGGTCATAACGCCAAGATCAAGACTTTTGCCCACGCCATAGAATTCATACCTTTCATCCAATACCAGCACATCATAATTATCGGCAAGCGCTCTTGCCAAATCCCTTATTAATGTTGTTTTTCCGCATCCAGGAGGCGAAATTATAAGCGTGTTTTCAAAATTCTCATAAAGAAAATCCACCGCTTTACTGCATCCAATCACTTGATGGGGTATGCGTATGCAAAGCGAAGAAATGTCTTTATACGTTGAAAACTTATTCATTTTTATTACGCCTTGACCGCCTATCCCTATCCTGATTCCGCCTTTATAATACAAAAATCCTCTTGTTAATTCGCTTTCATAGGCATATAAAGAATAATTGGTGATTTTGTCGATTATTTCATTAATATATTCTTTATCCGCCATAATTCCCGTATTTACTACGGATGTTTTGTTTTTGACAATAATATTCCGATATTCTCGTATGCGAACTTCAGTAAGAGCGGAAAGCGGAAAATGCTGTTTAATTTTGTTAACTAATTTTTCGCCCAGCAAATTCAACATAATATAGTTTATAAAAACAAAGTAATGTCTATGACAATATGGATTATGGCAGAAAAAATAAAAACGCCCGCTTATGGGCGGGCGTCAAAAAGATATTTTCAGCAAAATTATATGCGGGACATATAGCTTCCGCTTCTGGTGTCCACTCGAATTATATCGCCTTTATTTACGAATAAAGGCACTTGCAGCTGAAATCCCGTTTCGAGGGTGGCGGCTTTGGAGCCGGGCTGAGCGGTAGCTCCCGGGATGCCCGGTTCGCAATCAATGACTTCAAGCTCCACAAAATTTTGCGGTTCAACCGAAAAAGGCACTCCCCTATAAAAAGCTACGTCGCACACCATGTTTTCTTTTATGAACCTCAAGGCGTCTTCAACCATGTCCTTGCCGATAGGTATCATTTCATAGGTTTCAGGATCCATGAAATAATACAAATCGCCGTCGTTATAGCTGTATTCCATTTTCTTCCTTTCAATGTGAGCGGTCTCAAACTTGTCGCTGGGGTTGAAAGTTTTTTCCAAAATGCCGCCCGTCATAACATTTTTTATCTTGGCGCGCACAAAAGCCGCGCCCTTTCCGGGCTTGACATGTTGAAAATCAACTATTACCTGGACAGTATTGTCCATTACGAATGTTATTCCCTTTCTAAAATCGCCTGCCGTTATAAAACCCATTGTGTCCTCCAAATTAAATAAATACTACAATATTATCATTTGTTTTACGCTTTTTGTCAAGTTTTCAACGGTTGTTTTCTTAAAAAGTATGATATCTTCTATCCTGATTCCGAATTCGTTAATATAGTATAAACCCGGCTCTATGCTTACCACCATGTTTTCTTGCAATATTTCATTGCTTTTGGGGGAAAGGGCGGGCCTTTCATGAACATCAACGCCAATCCCGTGTCCCAAGGAATGCAAGAAATATTTATCAAGATTTTCTTTGACAAAATAATCGTTGGCAAGCGCATAAGCGGATGGGCAACCGATGCCGGTATAAACGTTTTCGAGAGCGGCATTTTGAGCGTTAAGCACATGTTGATAAATCTCTTTTTGTTTTTGGGAAGCTCCGCCAAAAAATACCGTCCTTGTCATATCCGAGCAATAACCTTTATATTTCGCGCCGAAATCCACTTTTATCACGCTATTATTTTTTAGCTTGGTTTTTGTCTTTAATGCATGCGGCTTGGCGGAGTTTGGACCAAAGGCAACTATGGATTCAAAAGCCGCTTGGTCGGCTCCGTTTTGATAAAGCAAATCATTCAATATCCTGCCCAGCTCTATCTCGGTCATTCCTTCTTTAATCAGCGGCAGAATGTCTTCAAAAGTCTTATCGGTAATGGCTTGGGCTTTTTTTATAAGCTGAATTTCTTCCTCGGTTTTTATACTTCTTTCAAAAGCAATTTCTTTACCTATCTCCACGAATTCAACACCCTTGATGTTTTGGGTAAGCTCGGAATAAAAATTCAAAGGACAATTCCCTTCATAGCCTATCCTTCTATATTTGCCTTCCGATAATATAGCTTTTAACGCTCCGAATAAATCCCTATTGATGTCTATTATTTCAAATCCGAATAAATTTTCATGCGCTTCTTGAATATACCTTGCGTCGGTGAGATAATATTTTTTGTTTTCCGTTAAAATTAAAAGGGCGTCGGAATTGCTGTATCGAGTGTAATAAAATAGGTTGGAAGCGTCTTTAATTAATGCGCAATCTATATTTTTGAATTCCAAAATGTTCTCTCCAAAAAAACAATGGTTTTTGATTTAAGCTGATTATAAAAAAATATTGGCTTTTTGTCAATTATTTCTTTGTTTTAGATTGGGCAAACAAAGCCACCACAAAACCAACAAATATCGCTACGGCCACTCCTGCCGCCGAAGCTTCGGCTCCTCCTACCAAAGCTCCGATAAGGCCGTCTTGCTGAGCGCCTTCAATAGCTCCTTTCGCCAAATTGCTGCCGAATCCGATAATCGGAATGGTAATACCCGCTTGAGCAAAATCTTTTATATATTTGAAAACGCCTATGGTCTCCAGCAATACGCCCAACAGCAAAAAGGTAACCAATATTCTCGCCGAAGTAAACTTAGTAAGATTTATTATTACCTGACCTATAAGACAAACCAAGCCGCCTACCGCAAAAACAATCAAATAGGTCAAAAAATAATTCATACTACCTCCACACAAATAGCATGCGCTATGCCGGGTATGGTTTCCCTTTGCAAAGACGCCGTTTTGGACATAAGCGCTCCCGTCGGCATAAGCAATACTTTCTTAAACCTTTTATTCAACATTTCTTTGTATATATAAGAGTTGAATACCAAATTGGAACAAGCGGTTCCGCTTCCTCCCTGTCCTACGTTTTGACCTTCTCTGTTAAATATCAACACCCCGCAATCGTCGTGAATTTCTTCAATATCGATGCCTTCCTTTTTTAACAGTTTTTTCATTAAACGAGAAGCGGCGTCTCCTAAATCTCCCGTCAATATTAAATCATAATAATCAGGATTTCTATGGGTGTCTTTAAGATGAGTCTTAAGGGTATCCATTGCGGCGGGAAGCATAGCCGCTCCCATATCGTTAGCGTCTTTTACCCCGTAGTCTATTACTTTACCTATTGTCGCGCAAGTTAATTTTATGGGTAGTTCGGGATTGTTTTCCAACATTGTGCATCCCGCCCCCGTTACCGTCCATTGAGAAAGGGGTGTTCTTTGAGTGCCCAGCTCCAACGGAAATCGAAATTGCCTTTCCGCCGTGGAAAAGTGACTGGATGTTGAACAAATAACCCTGTTCATAAGTCCTCCGTGTATCATTGACGAACCCACAATTAGCGCTTCGGCAAAGCTTGCGCATGCGTTAAACAAACCCATAAATGGAATGTCAAACTCTCTCATGGCATAGCTTGACACTATTATTTCATCCAATAAATCCCCCGCAAAAACACAATCTATGTCTTTGGCTGTCATACCATTCTTGTTAAGCATATGGCGAATGGCGGCGACATGGATTTTTGTTTCGGCTTTTTCATAGCTCTTTTGATTAAGCAAGTCATCGTCGAGTATATTATGAAAATATTTTTTCAAAGGCCCCTCTCCTTCTTTAGGTCCCGCTATCGTAGTGGTGTCCGCTATGCCCACATTATTGTTGGAAAAAAAAATCGTTTGATTAATCATTTTGCAAACCATCCCGGAAATATTAATGCAATCAAACCAACGATTATAGAGGCCGTAATGCCAAAAACAATTACCGGGCCCGCTATGCTGAACATATTGGCGCAAAGGCCGAAGATATAGCCTTCCCTTTTATGCTCTATGGCAGGCGATACTATGGAATTCGCGAAACCCGTTATGGGGATAATCGACCCCGCCCCTCCAAAATTGCCGATTTCATCATAAACGCCCAAGCCCGTAAGAATTCCGGTAATGGTAATTATTGTTATTATCGTAAACTGGGCGACTACCTCTTCGGTCATTGCGGGAAAAATAGCTTTCAAAATATCGCTTATGCCCTGTCCCACACAGCATATAAGACCGCCTACCAAAAAAGCTCGCAGCATTGTGCGAAGATGCTTGGTTTTCGGCATCTCCTTTTTAACAGTCTTCAGATATTCCTTGTTCTTCATATCTTATCCCCTCATATCTTTTTGTCGGATAATATATTTCGCCTTTTTCCACAAATTCTTTTCTCATAATTAAACACTCTCTGCAAATATTGTTTGCAAAGAGTGTTTAATCTATACATAAAGGAGATTTGAGTGCGGATTTAATTAGATTACAATAATTCTTTTTTCATTTTTTCTATTATGCGCGCTTCCAACCGCGATATTTGTACCTGCGACACCCCAAGCTCCTGCGCTATCTCGCTTTGAGTTTTGTCTCTGTAATACCTTAAATAAATGATTTTTTTATCTCTTTCCTCCAATCCCTTAATCACATCTTTAATAATTATTTTATCGATATCGTCGTCGGGCGAGCCTTTTGCGCATATTCTGTCCACAAGGCTGAGGCCGTCGTCGTCATTTTCCGAATACAAGGATACGGGATAGCGTGAAGAATCAAGCGTAAATACCACATCTTGTTCGGAAATATTAAATTCCACCGCAATATCGCTTATTAATGGCTCTCTATTGTTTTTTTGCCTGAATTCATCAATAAACGCGTTTATCTTTTGCGATTGTGTTTTTATTGAGCGGCTTACTTTAATCGCTCCATCGTCTCTGATAAATCTTTTGATTTCGCCGGCTATCATAGGCACGGCATATGTGGAAAATCTTACGCCGAAGCTTGTGTCGAAGTTGTTTATCGCCTTAATTAGGCCCAGCGTGCCCAGTTGTATGAGGTCATCATATTCTATTTGTTTATTTTTATACCGTCTTACAATGCTTTTTATTAAAGGCAGATTATGATAAAGCAATACCGTTTTTGCTTCATCGCTGCCGTTTTGCGCCTCTTTGATTAATTTTAGGGTCTCTTCGTTTTGCAGCATATTTACAATAATCTCTTGGTCATTGTTACGGTTGTTCCGCATCCTAATGACGATTCCACCTCTAAACTGTCCATAAATGATTTCATTATGGTGAAACCCAATCCGCTTCTGTCTTCGTCTTCTCTTGTGGTATAAAAATCTTCGAGCGCTTGCGGTATGTTTACGATACCCTTGCCGTAATCGCTGATTTTAACTTTTAGAGTGTTATCGGCAATAGTTGCCTCAATAAGTATTTCTCCATTTTTTTGATTTTCATACCCATGCACGATACAATTGGTTACCGCTTCGGATATAGCCGTCTTTATGTCATTAATCACATCGACCGTGGGATTGCAACACACACAAAAAGCTCCTACCACGCTTCTTGCGAAGCTCTCGTTTTGGGGACGCGCGTCAAATTTCAAACTCATATTGTTGACAAACATTATCTTTCTCCTTCTTCCTATATAACGGGAATTATGCTATATAATCCGCTTACCTTAAGCACTTTATCTATCGCCGATGACGGCTGGTCAAAAAAAAGTTTTATACTATATTTTTTGAATTTTTTATAACAGCTCATTATAAGCCCTATTCCGGCGCTGTCCATAAAATTAAGGTATCTCAAATTCAAAATTACATTTTTGACATTGGCTTGGCTTATGCTCTTATCCATTTCTTTCTTTACGATTTCCGCTACGCTGTGGTCCAGCTCGCCATTCAAGAAAATGTAAAGATTGTCGCCTACGATTTCGCTGTTGACAAGCATAAAAAATCCTCCTACAAGTCTGTATTATAAATTAGTCTTGAATAAGGATTTTTAGAAATAATGTATAAAAAAATGGTATATTATCTAATAATCGGGAAATTCATTATATTGGCCTAACCATGCCATATAAATATTCCGTCGCGTTATATAAACGCAACGGAATATTTATAGGCTCTCCATATGAGTGTTATTATCACCGCTCTTAGTACTGTTTTTTGACGACTTGACAAGCGGCTTTTTTTTCTTTAATCAGCTTGAATCTTGGTATACATCTTGGTATGCCTAAGAACGCGATATGTGTTTGCGACTTTTGGAAATCGAACATGTTGCAAAAAGGCAAAAAACTAATGTTTCCCATAAAAAAGCACCTCATTGGATAGAATGAGGTGCGGAAGTTGGTGGAAGGAGATGGATTCGAACCATCGAAGTCACTGACGGCAGATTTACAGTCTGCTCCCTTTAGCCACTCGGGAATCCTTCCAAATGGAGCTGGCTAATGGAATCGAACCATCAACCTGCTGATTACAAATCAGCTGCTCTGCCTAGTTGAGCTAAGCCAGCGCTAACAGAAACCTTGCTGGTGCCTTGGGGCGGAATCGAACCACCGACACGAGGATTTTCAGTCCTCTGCTCTACCGACTGAGCTACCAAGGCATTATTTGGCGATCCGGAAGGGGCTCGAACCCTCGACCTCTAGCGTGACAGGCTAGCGTTCTAACCAACTGAACTACCGGACCGCGTTAATATATGTGAAGTTGCTAAATTATTTTTGTGTTGGTGGGCCTTCACGGACTCGAACCGCGGACCAATCGGTTATGAGCCGACCGCTCTGACCAACTGAGCTAAAGGCCCTTATTATGTCAAGCTAATTCATTTGGTCGGGGTGAAGAGATTCGAACTCCCGACCCCATGGTCCCAAACCATGTGCGCTACCAAACTGCGCCACACCCCGTTGGTTACCTTAGCGACTTTAATAATATACATTATAAGCAGTATTATGTCAAATGTTTTTTGACACTTTTTCTAAATAATATTAGCTTGGGTAACTCAAGTTTTACCGATATTATAAGGACTTTTGGCAAATAAGTCAAGCAACTTTTGCGCCAATTCCGATTAACAAAATATGCAATGGAAAAAACTATGTGTTTTGATTTTTTTTCTTAAAAATTTTAAGAAAAAGCGCCTTCGTTTCTTCTGATTCGACAACTTCTCCCGCTTTAACCAAAGCAATTTTTGTCAATATCGGTCCAATTAATTCGTAGACTAAGGTCGCACAAAGTATTATGGTAACCACTTGCGGAGCATACTCCGCAAGCTTAGGTTCGGCCGCGACCATTTGACTCATGCCTATGGCCACACCCGCTTGAGGAAGCAAAGCTATTCCAAGATATTTTCTGATATTTTTATCGGCTTTTGTGGTTAAAGCCCCCGTCACTGCTCCCCAATATTTGCCCAGCGAACGGAAAACTATATATGCCACTCCGGCTATTCCGACATAAGGCAATATCGAAAAATCCAAACTCGCTCCCGATACTACAAAAAACAACATGAATAAAGGAGGAGTCCACCTTTCGCTGCCTTCAAGTATTTTTGAGGAATCCTTTCTCAAATTGGTAAACATTGCGCCAATCATCATACATGTGAGCAATGTCGATAATTTCAAAATTTCGGATACCGCGATTCCGCCAAAAACAGCCGCTATCATAAGGCAAAGACGATTGGCCCTTGATTTGAAAAACTTCATACATAAAGCAAGCAAAGCGCCTATCGCTCCGCCTATGGCAAGAGAAAGAACTATCTCCAAAAGCGGATACAAAAAAGCCGTAATTACGGTAAATTTTGTATTGGTGGCAAATACTTTGGCTAAAGCGAAATTAATTGAGAATACGATAAGGCTTATAGCGTCGTCAAACGCGACAACAGGCAGCAAGATATCCGTTACCGGACCTTTGGCCTTATATTGTCTGACCACCATAAGCGTAGCGGCGGGAGCCGTTGCGGCGGCTACGGCGCTGAGAATCAATATCACCGGCGTGGAGAATTTATCGGGAAAAGATATTTTTAATAAGTACAGCCCGCCCAAAACCGCCAATATTGCCGTTAAAGACTCGAACAGCGTTATAATCACCGCTTTATTGCCTATTCGCTTTATATTTGCCAGCTTAAATTCGCTTCCGATAGAAAAAGCAATAAATCCTAAAGCGGCCGTTAATATTGTGGAAAACTCGCGGATGTTTTCTAAGCTTACAAAATTACAAACATAAGGTCCTACAATTATCCCTGCTACCAGATATCCTGTTACATTGGGCAAATGCAGAACCTTAACAATTCTTGATAGTATTAAACCGCCAATCATAGCAAGCGTTAAACTAAGCAGCGCGTTCATCCTTTATTACTTCAAAACCTCCATTGAAGATATCGGCACGGTGAACATTATACCTTTTTTTTCGATACCTTCGGTTATTTTTCTTACTGTTTCCTTGGCTTGTTCCACTTCTTCTTCCGTAAGTAATAAGAACAAGGTGTTGTTAGGTTCATAGTTGTTTTCCACAAGCTTTGTCAGACTGCCGAAAATGGGAGCGGCGTCAATTTCCGAGTGTAAAAGTGCATGCTTAAGACTGGTTGTGGGAACTACTATGCCTTGCCTGAAGTTTATGCTTAATTTGTTTAGCATTCTTAAAAATACTTCGGTGTCTTCAAGCGTCACTACTAAAAGTTGCATACAGTTCATCCTCCGCTTCACATTTATTATATATGTTATAAATATAAAGTCAAACCGATTGCGGCTAATCACATGGCAAAACTAGATTTATTAAGACAAAAACGGCAGGTTATCAGCCTGCCGTTTTCGTTATTCCTTCATAAATCTTTTTTCTTCCTCCGTAAGGTCAAAACCAAGCGTTCCTCCGGGATTCATAATGTTGTTGGGATCGAAATATTTTTTGAGAGCGGCTATTATTCCATATTGTTCCTTGCCCATAAAGCCTTCCAACCAAGGCGCAAATAATTTGCCTATGCCGTGGTGGTGGCTTATCGCCGCTCCTGATTTTTGAATTGTATCCAGAATGCCTTGATGATATTTCTTGAATTCTTCAATATTGTCAAAGGGCGATATGAAAATAAAATATAAGTTCGCGCCCTGCGGATACATATGCGAAATATGAGTGGTTACTATTGTGTTGGGGCGGGACTTGCAATATTTTCTGACATCAAGATGCACTTGTTCCATATTGTCCCAATTTACCGCGCACTCAAGAGTGTCGATTATTATGCCGAAGTCTTGCATGTTATCCCTTAAATACGGATCGGTGAATCTTCCATGCTCCCAAGTCCTCGTAACTATGCCCGTAAGACTCATTGCGCCGTAACGCCTGCAAATTTTCCGAATGTTTTTGGCTATGTTTTTGCCGAATTTCTTCTCGCCGTCGGTAAAACCGAGCAACAGGCACTTTTCGCCCTCTTTGAATCCTTTCAGCTTTAATAAAGTGTCCAACGGCGTATCCGAAATGCCGTACATTCTCATCATAAGCTGCGTTTCTTCTTGGTCGGAAACCCTGAATACCGATGGATACCCAAATTCGCCCTGCATAACCTCGCGGCAAGCGTTCATTGCGTCGTTCCAATTCTTAAACATATAACTGAAGCGGTATCTGTTTTGGGGCTGATACTTAAAAATTCTCAGCGTTACATGAGTAAGCACGCCATACGCGCCTTCGCTTCCCATCATAATGTGGTCGATATCAGGCCCCGTTGCTTTCCTCGGAGTATTGTCGGTTTTTATATAGCCTATGGGAGTAGCGTATTCCTGTGAAAGCACGATATCTTCAATCTTTCCGTAATATGTGCTGTTTTGGCCGGCGCCTCTAGTCACAACCCAGCCGCCTACCGTGGAATATTCAAAAGACTGCGGAAAATGCCCGCAAGAATAAGGCTGCTTGGCTTTAAGCGTTTGGGGCGCGTTGTTAAGAATTCTTTCAAGCTCAGGACCCATCATACCCGCTTGCACTGTTATTGTTTGATTAATTTCGTTGAATTCGATGACTTTATTGAAATTCCTTCTCATGTCCAATGAAATGCCGCCTTTTATGCACTCCACGCCTCTTGTAACGCTGGACCCTCCGCCGTATACATATATTGGAATAAGATGCTTGTTGCAATAATCCACGATTTGAACTATTTGATCCTTGTTTTCAGGATACAGCACGGCGTTGGGAACATTCTCGACAATCTTTTCCCTTAATCTCATTAAATCAAGCATTGTTTGACCGTACGCTACCGACAATCTATCGTAATTGTCCGTGGAAACATTATCCTTACCCACAATTTTTTCAAAAGCTTTTATATGCTTAGCGTCAAGCGTTATGGGTATGTCGTAATTTACTTCTTCCAATCCGAGATTTTTTCTTTTCTTGAAGTCGTCGTCGGTCAAGCCGAATATTTCCTTTACCAGTTTATAAAGGTTTTCTCTGGGAATCTTATATGCTTTCGGATCGCCCCACTTAAAAATAGAACGGTACGACCTGGGCGGAGCCTCGTCGATATACCAGTCAGGTGAAAAGTCCTTATACGGTTTTGTGGCCATTATTTTTTATCCTCCTCAAATATTTTATTTATTTCTTTAATTTCGCTGTACAAAGGTTGTATCCTTTTATACATTTTTTTATAGATTCGCTCATAAATCAGCATATATTTTTTGTGGTTATCCATGTTGGGCAAAAATTCGTCTTTATAATGCACCATATTTTCTATTGCCTCATCTACGCTTTTGTATTCCCCTATTCCTAAAAAGCCTATCATGGCCGCTCCCAGTCCGCTGGTTTCGTAAGTCTGCACCCGCTTAACGGGTATTCCGAACATATCGGCCGTTGTTTGACAAATGACATCGCTTCCTGAGCCTCCGCCTGATACGGTAAGATGAGTAATCTTATATTTTGCCCTTTTCTCCATTTCCTTAAGACCTTCAATAAGCCCATAGCCGATTCCCTCGATTATCGCTCTATAAATATGAGCTTTGGTGTGCTTGTCTGAAAAGCCTATTATGGCTCCTCTGGCTTCGGGCGCTTTAAGAATGGGCGACCAATACGGCTGCAGCAGCAAGCCATCAGAACCCGGAGGAATATCCGCAAGCATTTTGTCCAGCAATTGTTCGGGTGAAATCCCCAATTCCTTGGCTAAATTTTCTTCTTTATGCGCAAATTCATTCTTGAACCAAGTTACCATCCAATAACCGCGGAATATTTGCGTTTCGGGATTGTATTTATCCTTAATAACCGCGGGATAAGCGGGCATAAATGTAAGCGGCTCCACATACTTGTCGGTGGTGATTTGAACAGTTGCCGTCGTGCCAAAAGATAATGAAGCGCAGCCATCGCATACGCAGCCTGTTCCCAAGGTTTCGCAGCCTTTGTCGGAGCCTGCCGCGATTACAGGAATGCCGGCAGGGATTCCCGTTTGCTCGGCCGCTTTTTTCGTTATTTCGCCGATTTGGGTGCCCGGATCGACAAGTTCGCATAACTTATCCCGTTCCACCGGGAAGGCAAAATAAGTCAAAGATTTGGGGGCCATCCATTTCTTTTTCTTGTAATCAAAAGGTATATGCCCTATCATATTGGCGGTGCTATCCACCATCTTTCCCGTTAATAAATAGTGTATATATCCTGAAAAAAGTAAATACTTATCGGTTTTTTCCCAAATATCGGGCTGATATTCTTTAATCCAGTTGCTGGGCGTAACCATGGACTGCTTAATCATAGGCTCATACATGCCTACAAGCTTAAGGATTATTTTCTTGAAAAATGGAATTTTAACAGGCGACGCCTCCCGTCTGTCCAGCCATAAAATTACCGGCCTCAAAGGCTTCCCTTCTTTATCCACGCATACGCAATTATCCCGCATTGTCGTAACCGATACGGCTTTTATTTTCTTCCATTCCTCGGGATGGCTTTCTTTTAATTTTTTTGAAGCTTCGGTAAATTTTTCCCAATAAAAATCGGCATCCTGTTCCGCCCAACCCTCTTTTTCGGAAAAATATGACTCAAACGGAATTTTGCATTTTGCGACAAGATCGCCGTTTTTGTTGAAGAGCATTGCGCGCGTGCTTTGCGTACCGCAATCGAATGCAAGAATTAACGGATCCTTATTCATGTTTCCTCCTTCATAAGCATACCGCTTGTTGCGATTACATCCACTCCGCTGTCAAAGACATTACGCAGTATGGCTTCTCCTCGCTTTATTCTTTTATTCAATACAAAGCCGTCAAGCAGCTTCATAAGGTCAAATATTTTGTCTTTGGGGATTTCGCCGTTTGTTCTTACGGGAAGAACGGGCGCTTCCTCAAAAACTGTTCTTACGGTAGTGGTTACGCTCCTTTTGGGCTCGGTCATCTCGGCAATCGCGTATGTTTTGCCTTTGGGGCATTTTTGGCCCGTTACCGTTATATCTTCGCCGTCAATCGTAACTGTAAGCCGACAGCCGTTGGGACACACAATGCAAACAAGATTCATACCGTTTATTCCTCCAATGTAAGCAAAATAACGCTGCTTTCGTTTAAGGTTTCTTTTGATAAATCCAATTTTACGGATTCCATTTCAGGCGGGCGCAAATGCGCGTATTTTTTTGTCATTATTACTTTGCCGTCCACGGAAACGATAAATTTGGTGTTGTCAAAATCCTTTATTGAGCGAAAATAAATCTTAATCTTATCAATAGGCGCGTTAATGTCTATTTTTTGCGGTACGATGTAGAGAAAATTTTTATCCGTCTTTATATCGATCAGCTTTCTTTCTTTATTTTTATAAACAGCCGCGTTTTCTCCCGCGATTTCCCCTCCTTCGCTGACATAATCCACAAGGTCGTTTACATGCAAGGCGTTTCCGCAAGAAAAGATTCCTTCCCTCATTGTCATAAAGGTCTGGTCTACCGTAGGGCCTTTTGTGCATCTATCAAGCGGAATGTCAAGCGAATAAGCCACTTCGTTCTCGGGGATAAGTCCTACCGACAGTATAAGAGCGTCGCATTCGATTTTGCGTTGAGTGCCTTCTTTAATGTTCATCTTTTCGTCGACTTCTGCCACTTCAACGGCTTCCAATCTGTCTTCCCCGAATACCTTAGTTACCGTATGCGATAAATGCAAAGGAATGTCAAAATCGTGCAAACATTGCACAATATTTCTTGTAAGGCCTGACGGAGTAGGCTTTACTTCATAAACGCCTTCCACCTTCGCGCCTTCAAGAGTCAATCTTCTTGCCATTATTAATCCTATGTCGCCGCTGCCCAGAATAACGCATTTTTTTGTGGGCATCTTGCCGAGTATATTTACATAATATTGCGCTGTGCCCGCCGTAAATACTCCCGCAGGACGGGTACCCTGAATGAGCACTTGTTTTGCTGTTCTTTCCCTACACCCTGTAGCAAGCACTATGGTTTTGCCGAAAATCTTTGAAATGCCGTTTCTGTTGACAAGCGTAAGCGTATAACCGCCTTCAACCTGTTTTATGTCGCTGACAAATGTAAGCGTTACCGCTTCCACGCTTGTTTGGTTGAGCATGTCTATGTATCGTTCCACATATTCGGGTCCGGATAACTTTTCCTTGAATCTTATTAAACCGAATCCGTCATGTATGCATTGCTTTAGTATCCCTCCCAGCCTCGCTTCTCGCTCAATCAAAAAGACTTTGGCTTTTTGTTTATGCGCCGCAACGGCTGCCGCTATTCCCGCTGGACCTCCTCCGATTACAACCACATCGTACTTATTCATCTTTCTTGCGCTCCCTTTGTATCTCCTAAAAGCACTTTGCTTTGTTGGTTTGCTTTGGTTATTTCTTCTACCTTTACCCCTTTATGCTCGGCAAGTATCTTCATGACAAGAGGAGAGCAAAAACCGCCCTGACACCTGCCCATGCCCGGTCTTACTCTTCTTTTGATGGCATCCAGAGCATATACGGGTATGGGTGAATTCAATGCGTCAAGAATTTCTCCTTTGGATATTTCTTCACAACGGCAAACAATTTCTCCGTATGCGGGATTTTGCTTAATCAATTTATCCCTTTCCTCGGCCGACATTTTCGCCAAATGCGGAATACCTTTTCGTATGGGGTTGAAATTGGGATTTTCTTCCACATTCCCTAAAATCTCTTTGGTCCATTTGGCCACGTCTTCGGCAATGGCGG
>LFRM01007588.1_pt1 | contig 61358 bp, 64 predicted proteins | sample 618341 | NCBI WGS metagenome assembly LFRM01 (sample SAMN03654438, study PRJNA283298) | anaerobic digester metagenome | isolation source: pool of bioreactors CSTR01a, CSTR02a, and CSTR03a thermophilic anaerobic... | place: Denmark: Kgs. Lyngby | collected 2014-05-21 | reverse complement strand
GGTTCCGTCCCATTGTCCCTTGCCGAACTCCTGATAGAGGCAGGTTTCCGGGGTGTAAAAGACCGGCTCAAAGGTACGCTCGTTGTCGGTTTGCTGAATGATGAATTCGGAATCCGCACGGGCGGTTATTTTCACGCTCACGCCTCTGCACACGTGCAGACAGTACGGTTTCTTTTCAAACGGCGAGGAGCGCTTGCCGCTTTCGGAGCTGTTGCCCCATTCAAAGGTCAGCTCTCCGCGCAGGAGCAGGAAGGCGCTTTCGTTTGCATCGTCGCACAGCGAGAAGCTTTCACCCTCGCAAAGGCGCTTAACCCTTATTGTCATGTTCATGTCGGCGTTTTTGCCGTTCATTTCGCACAGGATTTTTTCGTTATTTTCGTTGAATGCCGGATTTTCAAGCATAGATATTCCTCCGTTTTACACTCTGTCATCGGTCAGCGCGCCGCTGCCGCTTATAGGTATCGCCTCACCGAGATAGGTCGGGGAGGGCTTGACAATTACCGTAAAAAAGTCCTTGACTCTTGCCAGAAATTCACGGGAGTTGTTATAAAGCTCCGTTTTTGAGGAGTATTCGCGGTTGTCGGATGCCACGCCGTAGGCGTCAAGTCCGAGCTGCCTTGCGATATATACGGCTCTGTACAGATGATAGCCCTGTGTGGAGATTATAACCTTATCGGCTTTAAAAACCTCCTTCGCCCGATACATCGACTCATAGGTTGAAAAGCCCGCGTGGTCCATAAAAACATTGTCGGACTGTACGCCTGCGTCTACGGCGTAAGCCTTCATGGCGTTGACCTCGTCATAGCCCTTGTGTCCGTGGTCGCCGCTCATCAGCAGCCGCCCGGCAGCGCCGTTTTTATACAGGGAAAGTCCGGTTATAACCCTGTCCTCAAGCAGCGGGCTGAGAGCCTCGCCGTATACAAGGGCGCCGGGAACAATTATACAGTCCGCATCAAGGGCTTCTGCCTGTCCGGCAGTGAGAATATATTTTTCTGAGTATGAAACAACATAGGCGTTAATCAGAAACGGTGCGCTTGCGAGCAAAACAAGGCAAATAAGGAAAGCCGAAATAAGTTTTTTCCTCTTTTTCAGGAATAACGTTATCTTCTCTTTCTTCATTGTTTTTCTCAGCCTCTTGCGACCATCTCGCCGTATTCCGCTTTTTCCTTGGCGATAAATTCCTTGACTGCGTCAACCGTGGGCATGTCAAGCGAGCAAGCGTGACTTGCAACGAGCATCGCAGCGGAGGCGCTGCCGAACTCAAGCGCGTCCATGATATCCCAGCCCTCAAGCAAGCCGTAAAGGAAGGCGGAAGCATAGCCGTCGCCGCCGCCGAAGGATTTGAGCAGCTTTACGGGGAAGGGCTTTATGTTGTAACTTTTGCCGTCGTTTGTGTAGGCGGTTGAGCCGTCCTTGCCGTGCTTGACAACAACAATCTTTGCATTTTTACCCTGCCAGTACGCCGCAGAGGCCTTATCGGTTCCGTCAAGCGCTGTAAGCTTTTCCGTGAGGTCGTACTCCTCGCGCGAGCCGAGGATGATATCCGCCTTTGCCGCGACAGCGGAGTAATATATTGCAATCTCGTCTGCGTTTTTCCAGTTGTAGGGTCGGTAGTCGATATCGAATACCACCGGAACCTTGTTCTTTATCGCCAGCTCGAGTGCCTTGAGTGCCGCCTCTCTTGAGGGGCTTTCGCACAGTGCCGTGCCGGAGATTAACAAGGCCTTGGACTGCTTCAGGTAGTCCTCGTCAATGTCCTGCGCCTCCAGCTTTAAGTCCGCCGCGTCGTTTCTGTACATAAGAATCGAGCTTTGCGTTTCCGAAAGTATCTCGGTAAAGGTAAGGCCTATCTTTTCGCCGTTTTTGCAGCGGGTGACATGTGAAGTGTCGATGCCTTCATTGTTGAAGAAGTTTACAACAAAATCGCCGAGACTGTCATCGGACACCTTCGCGAAGAAACCGATTTTTTTACCGAGACGCGCAAGCCCCACCGCGATATTCGCCGGCGAGCCGCCGAGATACTTTTTAAAGGTGGTGCTCTCGCTCAGAGGGCAGTAGTAATCAACGGGGTTGAAGTCAACGGCTATTCTGCCGAGGGGGATAAGGTCATATTTCTTTGCGGAGTCAAATTCGATATACTTCATAATCATACCTCACAGTTAAATATTTCGATATGTTTTCTGACGTTTTCATACACACCCTTAGCCATTGCGGTGCTCAGCTCGAAGTAGTTTGCCTTTTCGGTGCCGGAGCAGTATTCCTTTGCATGTCCGGCAAGCGCGTCAAAGCTCGCGGTTGCAATGTTGATTTTGCGGATGCCGAGAGATATTGCCGTGCGGAACATGTCGGCTGTTATGCCGGTGCCGCCGTGCAGAACAAGCGGGGTGTCGGTAAGTGATGCGATTTTTTCAAGCACGTCAAAGCGCAGCGCCGGAAGCACGGGATAATTTCCGTGAGCGTTTCCGATTGCCACGGCAAGCGCGTCTATGCCGGTGCGTTCGCAGAATTCCTTCGCGAGAGCGGGCTGAGTGTAAAGTATTTTATGCGCGTTTCCTCCGCCCTCATTTCCGCCGACAACGCCAAGCTCCGCCTCGACCGAAGCGCCGTATGCCCTTGCCTTTTCTATTACGCTTTCGGTGGCCTTGATGTTTTCTTCAAACGCGAGCAGGGATGCGTCGAGCATTACGGAGGTAAAGCCGATTTCAAGCGCCTTGTCGATACAGCCTCTCGTAAGTCCGTGGTCAAGGTGCACGGCTATATCGACAGAGCTGTTTTTCGCTGCGGCGAGCATGAGCGGACCCATAAGCTCAAGCGGAGAGGTTTTCAGACGCACCTCGGCTATCTGCAATATGATGGGTGTGTTCGTTTCCTCGGCGGCACGAACCGCACCGAGCACCATTTCAAGATTGCCGACGCTGAAAGCACCGACTGCACAGTTGCTTTTTTCGGCTCTTTTTATAAGCTCACCGAGCGTAACAAGCGCCATACAAACGCCTCTTTTCATTGTAATATATATACAAATATTTATACTACATCCGCAGACGAAAATCAAGGCATAAAAGCCATATTTATAAATAAAAGTATGGTTGCATAAAAAAAGATTTTGATATATAATGAAATTCAATATATTTTCCGGAAAGCTGGATGTGAAAATGAGTAACAGTGTTCTCAAAGCAGCAATAGTAGGCTGCGGAAATATCCACAGATGCCATATCGAAGGCATAGAGAGGTGCGGTAACGCTTCACTCTATGCGGTTTGCGATGTCATAAAAGAACGGGCGGACGCAGCCGCGGCGGCGCATTCGTGCAAGGCGTTTTACTCATTTGACGAGCTTATGGCTGACGGCGGCTTTGATGTGCTGCATATCTGCACGCCGCACTATTTGCACGCCGGAATGGCGCTGAGGGCTATGGCGGCAGGAAAGCATGTCCTGACGGAAAAGCCCATGGCGATAAGCGTTGAGGACGCACGGCGGATGATTGAGGCCTCCGAAAAATACGGCGTAAGTCTTGCCGTGAATTTTCAGAACAGATACAATGAAGCCTCGCTTTACCTAAGGCAGCTGCTCGGCTCAGGGAAGCTCGGCAAAATTAAGGGAGCGCGTGCATTTGTAATCTGGGACAGGGACGAGGCCTACTACAACAGCGGCGAATGGCGCGGAAAGTGGAGCACCGAGGGCGGCGGAGTGCTGATAAATCAGGCTCTGCACACGGTGGATTTGATGCAGTGGCTCATCGGCGAGAGGGTTTCTTCAGTAAAGGGAAGCATCTCAACGAAGCGTCTTTCGGACACAATAGAGGTTGAGGATACCGCGGACGCACTTGTCACATTTGAGAGCGGCGCACGGCTTGTCATCTTCGCAACCCTCGCGTATGCGGCAAATTCTCCTATACTTATGGAATTTATCTGTGAGAACGGTATCATAACCGTCGGCAGCGATATACGTGTAAAGCTCAACGGACAGCCCGAAACGGTTGAGGATATAAACCATATCAGCGGTGAAAAGGGCTATTGGGGCACGGGTCATCCGGCTCTTATTGCGGACTTTTATGACAGCATAGTAAACAATCGTCCCTATGGGATAAGCGGCAGTGAAGGCATAAAGGCGCTTGAAATCGTGGAGGAAATTTACAGACAGGGCAGAGGATAAACGTTGAAAAGATTCCGGTTAAAAAAGAAGATGCTCGGCGCGGCTTGCTTGTTGCAGGTGCTGTTGCTGTGCCTTTTCGGCTGCACAAGCGGAAGCTCCGATACCGTTGAACGAACGGACGAAAACACCGTAAAGGCGGTGTTTTCCGATATGTCACGCCATGTCTGCGATGCACAGAAGCTTTCCGCGGCGGCATCCGGCGCTGGAATGAGTCTGTCGGTGGATGAGAGCCTCGGCAGCATAGCGGTGTCCGATGCGTCCTCGGGCAAGCTGTGGTCTGCACTTCCCGTAGCTCAGAACACCTATTCTGCCGAAGCGTGTGCGGTTTCAGCCGTGCTCACGGACGGAAAAAAGTACTATGAGCTCAATTCTCAGGACAACGCCGCCGCATTCGGCACGGTCAGCTGTAAGAGCATTTCCGGCGGCACGGAGATAACATATATAATGGCTGAGTCGGCGTCGCTTGCCGCTGCGTCACGCGAGGCGGCGGACGGTGCAAGGCTTGAAATAACCGTCAGCTATACGCTTGAGGACGAGGCGTTGCGTGTCTTTTCGGACGCTTCAAGGACCTATGTTTCCGAGGGCTTTTATCTGTGCTCGCTGAGCCTGCTGCCCTATTTCGGCGCGGAGTCGGATGAAACGGCGGCGGACGGCGATTTTATTCTTTTGCCGGACGGCTGCGGAGCGCTTATGTATACAGGCGATTGTTCCGAGGCGCGAAATCAGAGCCTGAAAACCTATTCGGACGCACTGATTCCTGCGTTCGGTGTGAAGCAGGGAACGGGAGCCTTTGCGGCGCTTGCGGACGAGGGCGCGGCGGCTTCGACGGTAAAGGCGGAAAAGAATACGGCTACGCGCTGCCGCAGAGCTTGGGCGGAGTTTTCCTTCTCAGGTGCCGATGAGCTTGCATCCTGCGGAATGTATTACCGCTTTCTGAACGGTGTGAACGCCGATTATTCTTCAATGGCTGCGGCGTGCAGGGAGCACCTTATAAGGAAGGGCATGACGGATTTTGTCGATGATACGGAGAATACCTCGCTTCCGTTTTTTATAACACTTACCGGAAAGATTAAAAAGACCGACTCTGCGATATCAACGTTCAAAACCCTTACCGATTTTGACGAGGCGGAGGATATGCTCACCGTTGTGAAGGCGAAGGGAATAACAAATCTCAAGGTCAGATATTCCGGAGTGCTTTCGGGCGGAGTGTCGCAAAAGGACATAAAAACGGCAAGACCTCTGCTTTCACTCGGGGGAAAGAGCGGGCTTAAAACTCTCGCTGAATTTGCGGAGAATCAGAATATAGGGCTTTTTATTGACGTAAGTCTGGCGTCTGCGTCGGTTCACGGCGGCTTCCCATCGGGAGAGCTTTACGGGGGAAAGGCGGCTCTTTCAAACCCAATGAGCGGCATCTGCGGTCCGCAGACATACGAATACGAAGTGCTTAATACCTCCGGTTACCGGGAGCGTCTTCTCGCTTTGCTGAATTCCACCTCAAGGCTTTCGCTTACCGGCTACTGTATAAGCGAGGCGGGGGTTTCGGCTCAGGCGGATACCGATGAGGCCTTTGCGAAAATCAGCACGGCATTGGGCGCGGAGCATAAAATCATGGTTGACGGCGGAGCGTTTTGCCTTTTGAAAAACGCGTCATATATATCCGGACTTCCTCTTTCGGCGAGCGTTGCAAATTCCGCGGACTATGAAAGCGTTCCTTTTGTGCAGATGGTGCTGCACGGCTCGCTGGTGTATTCGGGGACTCCGCTCAATCTTGCGGAGAATACGTCGGATGCTTTGCTCAAGAATGTGGAATACGGGGCGTGTCCGTCCGTGATGTGGAACTATATTGCCATAGACGAGCAGGACAAATGCGCGTATGCGCCGTTGCTTGACGAGACTGTGAAGCTGTATGAAAGGCTGGACAGTGAGCTTTCGGGCTTGCAGACCATGCGTATAACCGACCATTATGAGCTTGCGCCCGGTGTGTTTGTCACTAAATACAACGGTGAGGTAAGCGTTTACGTGAACTATAATGACACGGCTGTGAGTGCCGACGGAGTGAGCATCGCAGCGAAGGATTTTATCAGGGTAGGATGAGCATGAGGCGTAAAGCGGAGCCTATTTCAAGAACAGAACGGTTGCTGCTTGCGGCGACGCTCGGTCTGGCAGTTCTTTTGCTTGCAATTGCATTTAAGGACGTATCATCGGATTCGCGCCTTACAGTGCTTGAACAGGGCACATACCCGTCCGGAACCGTGTCGGAGGTGTCCGGGAGTGAGCGGGAGAACAGCGGACTGTATATAATAAATACCACTTCAAAAAAATTTCATCTTCCGGACTGCGCGAGAGCGAGCTCAATAAAGGCGGAAAACCGTTCCGAGGTTGAGAATAAAACAGCGGACGAGCTTGAAGCAGAGGGCTTTTCACCCTGCGGCTCGTGTATAAAAACATCTGAAAAGGACGCAGATAAATGATTAAAAGCGGCAAAAACAGTATCAGCGGCAGCACATTGAAGCTCATTGCAATGGCTGCTATGCTTGCGGACCATGCGGCTGTGGTGTTCCTTGAGGATGCCGCCGTGAGCGCTCTTGCAGACGCGGCACTGTTCCGGGGGCTTTCACTGCTTGTTACGGGAAAGCTTTTTTCCTTTGGAGCTCCGGCGACATTGTATATAGTGGGCAGACTTGTAGGCAGGCTTGCCTTTCCGATATTTGCATTTCTTATCACGGAGGGCTTCCGCCACACACGGAATGTGAAGAAATACGCGCTGAGGCTTGCGGTCTTTGCCGCCGTGTCGGAAATACCGTTTAACCTTATTGCAGCCGGAGAGCCGTTTTCTCTTGAATATCAGAACATATTTTTCACCCTGCTCCTCGGTCTTGCCGCAACAGCGGTTGTAAGCGGTGAGGGGAAAGAGCCGTTGAGAATAGCGGCATCAGCCCTTATTGCTCTTTCGGCAAGCTTTCTCAACACTGATTACGGGGCATACGGAGTGTTCATAATAGTTTTGTTTTATTTAACCTCCTCAAGGCGTGTGCTGCGCAACTGCCTTTGCGGCTGTGCGCTTCTCATTCAGCTTACAGCTCCGCTTTCGCTGCTGCCGATAAATGCGTACAACGGAAAAAGAGGATTGAACCTGAAATACGTTTTTTATGTGTTTTACCCCGCGCATCTTCTGATGTTGTATTTTATAAACGAACTGATAATACGATAGACAAGGCTTTGAAAGGAGCAGTCAAACATGCTTGACTTCAAAAAGGAAACCGAAAAAAGAGTGAATTATATCAGGCGTATTCTCAATGAGGCGCATGCCTCCGGTATAATTTACGGTAACTCCGGCGGAAAGGACAGCGCGCTTGTCGGCATACTTTGCAAGCTTGCCTGCGACAACACTGTCGGTATAACCATGCCCTGCGAATCCCAACGCAATTTCGGAGAGGATATGACCGACGGCATGGAGGTCGCCCGTCAGTTCAATATAGAAACGAGAAACGTGGACCTTACACAGGCAAAGCAATTCTATGTTTCGGAGCTTTCCGCTGTTACGCAGCTCAAGGATTCCGCAGTGTCAAACCTTGCACCGAGGCTGAGGATGATAACCCTCTACGCGATAGGCGCCAGTGAAAACAGACTTGTTGCCGGCACGGGAAACCGCAGCGAGCGGTATATGGGCTATTTCACAAAATGGGGGGACGGGGCGTTCGATTTCAACCCCATAGCCGACCTGCTGGCAAGCGATATATTCGATTATCTCCGTTATTTTGACGCGCCGGAAAACATCATAAAAAAGGCGCCGTCCGCCGGGCTTTTTGAAGGCCAGACGGATGAAAAAGAGATGGGCGTGACCTATGCCGCAATAGACAAATATATATCCACCGGAGAAGTTACCGATGAGGACCTTGCCGTCATTCAGAGGTATCATAAAATCAGTCATCACAAGCGTGCGCATCAGAAGATGTATCCCGATTGAAAAAAGCCTCCCTTCGGGGAGGATTTTTTATATGTCCGTGATAAAACTGCGGGAATACGGCGCTGAAGTATTCCCGTATTTTGTGCTTGCAAAAGCGGTGTGTGTATGTTAAAATGATTTTTACATTATAAAGGGAAGTGTGACCTGTGAACTATACTTCAACACGCGACAAAGCCCTGAAGGTATCGTCCTGTGAGGCGATAACCAAGGGAATATCAAGTGACGGAGGGCTGTTTTTGCCCACCGAAATCCCGTCGCTTACCGCGGATGATATAAGCCGGCTTGTGCCTCTCGGCTACAAGCAGCGCGCCAAGGACATTCTTGCGCGTTTTCTGACCGATTATACCCCGCAGGAGCTTTCGGCATGTGTCGAGGGTGCGTATGCGGACGGTAAATTTTCGAGCGAGGCGGTAGCGCCCGTGGTCAATATACATGACGGGGTAAACGTTCTTGAGCTGTGGAAGGGTCCCACCTGCGCGTTCAAGGATATGGCGCTTCAGCTTTTGCCGCACCTTCTGACAACGGCATCCGGAAAGCTCATGTCTGACACACAGACGGTAATCCTTGTTGCAACGTCCGGCGATACCGGCAAGGCTGCGCTGGAGGGCTTCAGCGATGTGGCGGGCACGAAAATTCTCGTGTTTTATCCCAATGACGGGGTAAGCCCCATGCAGAAGCTTCAGATGACCACACAGGAGGGTTCAAATGTCGGCGTTTGTGCCGTACAGGGCAATTTCGATGATGCTCAAAACGGTGTAAAGGCAATATTTACGGATGAGGCCATAGTTAAAAAGCTCCGCGAAAACGGCTGTGCCTTCTCCTCGGCAAACTCGATGAACTGGGGCCGTCTTGTGCCTCAGATAGTCTACTATATTTCCGCCTACTGTGACCTTGTAGCCTCGGGCGCAATAGCTAACGGGGAAAAAATAAACGTTACCGTGCCCACAGGCAATTTCGGCAACATTCTCGCGGCATATTACGCAAAAAGAATGGGTCTTCCGATAAAAAAGCTTATCTGTGCCTCAAATGCCAATAACGTGCTTACGGATTTCATAAACACCGGAATTTACGACAGGAACAGGCATTTTTATCTCACCTCATCTCCGTCCATGGACATTCTTATATCGAGCAATCTGGAGCGTCTGCTGTTTGAGCTTTGCGGACGTGATGATGCATGCATACGCGAATGGTTCGGGAAACTCAAGGCAGAGGGAAGATATGAAGTTTCAGACAGCGTGAAATCACAGATAAGCGATCTGTTTGCCGCCGGCTTCTGTGACGATGCCGCTACCAAGGCTGCGATAAAGGATACATTTGAAAAATACGGCTATCTGTGCGATACGCATACGGCGGTCGCAGTGAGCGTGTATAACGATTATCTTGCAAAAACAGGTGATGATACGCCTGTGTTAATCGCCTCTACGGCGAGTCCGTTCAAGTTCTGCTCAAGCGTTCTCGACGCACTCAAGCCCGGCAAGAAGGAGTCGTCGGATGAGTTCGGGATGATAGAGGAGCTTGAGGCCGTCTCTGGATGCCTCGCGCCTGCGCAGCTAAAGGCTCTCAAGGGCAAAAAGGTGCGCTTTACGGACGTTTCCGAGAAGGAAAACATGGACAGAGCGGTCTTCTCGATGCTCGGAATTACGGAGTGAAAATATGTCGCTTTTCGCAATCGGAGATACGCATCTTTCCTTCGGAACCGATAAACCGATGGACATTTTTCGCGGCTGGGATGACTATGTGGAGCGCCTTGAGGAAAACTGGCGCTCGGTAGTTTCGCCGGAAGATACCGTGGTCATTCCGGGGGATATTTCGTGGGCTATGACGCTTGAAAATGCGCTTGAGGATTTTCGCTTTCTGGATTCTCTTCCGGGCACCAAAATAATCATGAAGGGCAATCACGATTACTGGTGGGGAACCATGCGTAAAATGGAGAGCTTTCTCGAATCCGGAGGGATTTCCACAATAAAAATTCTTCACAACAACGCATATAGGGTCGGAGATTTCACATTGGCGGGAACACGCGGATGGTTCTTCGATGCCGAGAGCGATGCCGACGGTAAAATTCTTGCGCGTGAGGTCGGCAGACTCAATGCTTCGGTTGAAGCGGCGCGGAAGCTGGGGGGAGAGCTGATAATTTTTCTCCACTATCCGCCGGCTACGGAAACACAGGTCTGTAAGGGCATTTACGATGCCGTTATTGCCTCCGGTGCGAGGCGGTGCTTCTACGGCCATCTTCACGGCTTCATTCCGCCCGGCAGTACCTCTTTTTCGTCTGAGGGAACAAAATTCTCCCTCATTTCAAGCGATTTTCTCAAATTTTGCCCTAAGCTTATAGAAAAATTTTAACAATACAGACAAATAGTAAAAAAAGGTGGAAATTTCTGCATATATTTGTTATAATATAGCGGTTAACGTAAATTTCAAAATACATTTTCATTACGGAGGAAGTAACAATGAGTCTGAAATCAGCAAACAAAACCGAAACCAACACCTATTCCGTTGAGATTACCATCGACGGAGAAAGCTTTGAAAAAGCAATTGTAAAAGCATACAACACATCCAAGGGAAAGTTCAATATTCCCGGCTTCCGCAGAGGCAAGGCTCCCAGAAGCTTTATTGAGCGTATGTACGGTGAGGACGTCTTCTATGATGAGGCGCTCAACATACTCTTCCCCGACGAATATGAAGCGGCAGTTGAAGCGGCAGGTCTTGAGCCTGTTGCAGATCCCTTTGAGCTTGATATTCCGACAGTCGGCAAGGACGGCGCAACCATAACCTTTAAAGTAACGGTAAAGCCCGAGGCTGAGGTCGGAACCTACAAGGGACTCGCAGCCGAAAAGGGTAAAGCGGAGGTCACCGATGAGGAGCTTGACGCTGAAATCAACCGTATGCGTGAGCGCAACTCCAGAATGATAACCGTGGATGACAGAGCAGTCGAGAGCGGCGATACAGCCAACATCGATTTCGAGGGCTTTGTTGACGGCACCGCGTTTGAAGGCGGCAAGGGCGAGGGCTATGACCTGGTTATCGGCTCCGGCACCTTCATTCCCGGCTTTGAGGAGCAAATAACAGGTCACGTTACCGGTGATGAGTTTGACGTGAATGTCACCTTCCCCGAGGAGTATGCGGATGAGCTCAAGGGCAAGGCAGCCGTATTCAAGGTAAAGCTTAACAAAATCGAAAAGAAGGAGCTTCCTGAGCTTGACGATGAGTTTGCAAAGGATGTCAGCGAGTATGATACCCTTGCAGAGCTTAAAGAGCACACCAAGCAGGAGCTTCTTGAGCACAAGCAGGAGCATATAGACAGCGATTTCGAGCAGGCAATACTCGACCAGGTCATCGAGGGAACAAAGGTTGAAATCCCCGGTGCCATGATTGAAAAAGCCATCGACAATATGATTTCCGACTTCGATTACAGAATCAGAATGCAGGGCGCCGACATCAACACCTACCTTTCCTACATCGGTATGGATATGAAGGCACTCAGGGACTCCTATAAGGAGAGAGCCGAGAAGCAGGTAAAGCTTACACTCGCTCTTGAGAAGATTGCAGTGCTTGAGAAGCTTGAAATTCTCGCTGAGGATGTCGAGGCGGAGTTCAAGAAGTATGCCGAGGCATATCAGATGGATGTTGAAGCAATCAAGAAGGCCATCAACGAGAAGGACCTCAAGGTTGAGCTTATGCGTTCAAAGGCCGTTGAGCTTATAAAGTCGCTCGCAGTGGAGGGCAAGGCAAAGAAGGCACCTGCAAAGAAGAAGGCAGCCGAAAAGGCAGAGGACGCTCCGGCTGACGAGAAGCCCGCCAAGAAGGCTCCCGCGAAGAAGAAGGCAGCCGAGAAGACCGAGGAGCCCGCAGCTGAGAAGAAGCCCGCCGCGAAAAAGCCGGCAGCCAAGAAGGCTCCCGCTAAAAAAGCCGACGACGCTGAATAAAAATAATCAATCGCATGTTTAAGCGCGCTTTGAGCGTGCAATACTTTCAAAGACAATTTTTCGGGAGGTTTTATTATGGCACTTGTTCCGTATGTTATCGAGCAAAAGAACGGCGGAGAACGTTCGTATGATATTTTCTCCAGACTTCTCAATGACCGTATAATCGTTCTTTCCGATGAAATCAACGACGCAACGGCAAGCCTTGTCGTAGCACAGCTTCTCTATCTTGAGGGGCAGGACGCGGACAAGGACATCAGCCTCTACATCAATAGCCCCGGCGGCTCCGTAACCTCCGGCTTTGCTATTTATGACACCATGCAGTATATAAAATGCGATGTTTCGACAATCTGCATGGGCATAGCTGCAAGCATGGCGGCGTTTCTGCTGTCCTCCGGTGCCAAGGGCAAGCGTTTTGTGCTTCCCAACAGCGAGGTAATGATTCATCAGCCCCTCGGCGGAGCGCAGGGTCAGGCTACCGATATAAAAATCGCAGCCGACCATATCCTCAGAATAAAGGAAAGACTCAACCGCATCCTTTCGGAAAACACCGGCAAGCCTCTTGAGGTTATTGCACAGGACACGGAGAGAGACAATTTTATGACCGCCGAGCAGGCAGTTGAATACGGTCTGGTTGACAAGGTCATAACCAAGAGATAATTGGAGGTGCTTCGGTGGCACGCGAAGACGACAGAGAAAAAAGCGTCCGCTGTTCATTCTGCGGTAAAACACAGGACCAGGTAGAAAAGCTTATAGCCGGTCCCGGTGTATACATCTGCGACGAATGCATCGAGCTTTGCAACAATATTATAGATACCGGCGAGGGCTCCGCTCCGCGCAAAAACAACGCGCGTGAGCCGGTGAAGGTGTTGCCCAAGCCGCATGAAATAAAGGACAAGCTTGATGAATACGTCATAGGGCAGGAGAACGCGAAAAAGACGCTCAGCGTCGCTGTATACAACCACTATAAGCGTATATATTTCGGCAAAAAGACCGATGTCGAAATTCAGAAAAGCAATGTGATAATGATAGGTCCGACCGGCGTAGGCAAGACAATGCTTGCCTCCACGCTCGCCAAGATACTCGATGTTCCCTTTGCCATTGCCGACGCAACAACGCTCACAGAGGCGGGATATGTCGGTGAGGATGTCGAAAATATTCTGCTTCGCCTCATTCAGGCTGCGGATTACGACATAGAAAAGGCGGAGCGCGGAATAATCTATGTTGACGAAATCGACAAGATAGCAAGGAAGTCGGAAAATCCGTCCATAACAAGGGATGTCAGCGGCGAGGGAGTTCAGCAGGCGCTGCTGAAAATTCTTGAGGGTACGGTTTCAAACGTACCGCCTCAGGGCGGCAGAAAGCATCCTCAGCAGGAATTTATCCAGATTGACACAACAAATATTCTTTTTGTATGCGGCGGAGCCTTTGACGGAATTGACAAGATAGTCGAAAAGAGATGCGGAAGCTCTGTGCTCGGCTTCGGTGCGGATGTAAAAGGCCGCAAGGAGCTTGCTCAGGCGGCGCTCAACGCCAAGGTGATTCCTCAGGATCTTGTGAAATTCGGGCTCATACCGGAGCTTGTGGGGCGCGTTCCCGTAATAACGGCGCTTGAGGACCTTGACCGCGATTCGCTTGTGCGAATTCTCAGCGAGCCGAAAAATGCCATTGTAAAGCAGTTTAAGGCTTTGCTTGATATGGATAAGGTGGAGCTTGAGTTTGCGGACGGAGCGCTTGAAGCAATAGCCGATATGACGCTTGAAAAGAAAACCGGCGCAAGAGGTCTTCGTGCTATAATGGAGAAAACGCTTCTGCCGATGATGTACGACATTCCGTCGGATTATACGGTTTCAAAGGTAATCATAACACCCGGCTGTGTACTCGGTGAGTCCGAGCCGATAATCGAAAGAGACTCCCAGCGCAAACCCAATGTACTCCAAAGCACTGACAGACCCCGGCAGCCGCGTGCGGCAAAGTCGGCAGGCTGATATACAAACACGGCGGGGAGCATCCGGCAAGTCCGGCAGTACTCCCTGCCTTTTTTTGAGGTGATTAAATGCCTAAAAAGGATCCCGTAGTTCTCGCGCTGCCTGTTGTGGCAATGCGCGGAGTGGTTATATTCCCGAAAATGACCTTGCATTTCGATGTCGGAAGGAAAAAATCGATTGCCGCACTGAAGGCGGCTCTCGGTGACGGCAGAGATGTATTTCTTTGCGCACAGCGTGACCTGTCCGAGGAGGAGCCGCGCTTTACCAACCTTTGCCCGGTGGGCGTTGTGGCGTCGATAACGCAGATAGTGCGTCTGCCCAACAGCGAGAATATCAGAGTCGTTGTAGAGGGCAAGTATCGCGCATATATAAAAGAGATAATAAAGGAGCGTCCGTATCTGTTCGCTGTTGTTGAGGAGCGCACCGAAAAAGCGGTGAAGGCATCTCAGCTTGAATATGAACAGGCTCTTGTCAGACGCACAAAGGACGTCTTTGAGGGCTATGCCGATGAAACAATGCACCTCGCGCCCGATGTTGCAATAAGCATAATTTCCGAAAATCAGTCAGGCGCGCTTGCGGATTACATAGCCGGAAACATCTCGTTGCCCCCTGAGGAAAAGCAGAAGCTGCTTAACGAAACGGACCCCCTCGCGCGTCTTGAAAGCCTTTGCGTAATGCTCGCCGAGGAGACTGAAATAGCAAAGCTTGAAAACGATATTGACCGTAAGGTTCAGGAGCGTATTGACAAAAATCAGCGCGAATATTATTTGCGCGAGCAGATAAAAGTGATTTCCTCAGAGCTTGATGAGGAGGACAGCCCGGTGGCTGATGCGGAGAAGTACCGTGAAAGAATCGCGGCTCTCGGCTTTTCTCAGCAGAGCGAAAAGAAGCTTCTTGCGGAGTGCGACCGGCTTGTAAAAAGTCCGCAGGGCAGTCCGGAGGCGCTGGTAATACGCACCTATCTTGACCGTGTTCTCGGCTTGCCGTGGAATGTGCGCACAAAGGACAATCTGAACATAGCCTCAGCACGCCGTGTGCTGGAAAGCGACCATTACGGGCTTGAGGATGTCAAGCAGCGCATAATCGAGCTTTTGAGTGTTCGCAGGCTTGCGCCCGATATAAAGGGGCAGATAATATGTCTTGCAGGCCCTCCCGGCGTGGGAAAGACCTCAATAGCGAAGTCCCTTGCGCGTGCAATGGGCAGAAAATATGTCAGAATATCGCTCGGCGGAGTGCGCGACGAGGCGGAGATACGCGGCCACCGAAAAACCTACATAGGCTCAATGCCGGGACGCATAATAACGGCGCTTGAGCAGGCACAGAGTGCAAACCCGCTGATTTTGCTTGACGAAATAGACAAGCTCGGCAACGATTTCAGGGGTGACCCCGCTTCTGCTCTGCTTGAGGTGCTCGACGGTGAGCAAAACTCCGCATTTTGCGACCATTATATAGAAATTCCGTTTGATTTAAGCGGAGCACTGTTTATCACCACCGCGAATGACAGATACGCCATTCCGGCGGCTCTTGCCGACAGAATGGAAATAATAGAGCTTTATTCCTACACCTCGGAGGAAAAATTCAATATAGCAAAGCGCCACCTTATTCCCAAGCAGCTCAAGGCTCACGGCATGAACTCCAAAATGCTGAAAATAAGCGACGATGCAATAAATGCGCTTATAGACTCATACACCAGAGAGGCGGGCGTGCGAACGCTTGAACGTTATATTGCAAAGCTCTGCCGCAAGGCGGCGGTGAGGTTTGCGGAGGGCTGTGAGGGAAAAATCACCTTCAAAGCCTCCGAATTGGAGGAGCTGCTCGGACCGAAGAAATACAAGGATGATGAGCTTGACACGGTTGATGCCGTGGGCTGCGCAAACGGACTTGCATGGACAAGTGTCGGAGGAGAGCTGCTGAAAATCGAGGTTGCGGTTCTCGAGGGCACGGGCAAGCTTGAGCTTACAGGCTCGCTCGGCGATGTTATGAAGGAGTCTGCAAGGGCGGCTGTCAGCTTTGTGAGAAGCCGCGCGGACAAGCTTAATATCAGCGAAACATTCTATAAGGATAAGGACATACACATGCATTTTCCGGAGGGCGCGGTTCCCAAGGACGGACCCTCGGCGGGTGTTACAATCGCAACGGCGTTGGTTTCCGCGCTTTCGGGTGTCGCCGTGCGTTGCGATGTTGCAATGACCGGGGAGATTACGCTTCGCGGAACGGTGCTGCCCATCGGCGGACTCAAGGAGAAAACCATGGCGGCATACAAGGCAGGTAAGAGGAGAATAATAATACCTGCGGGAAATGTGCCGGATTTAAAGGATGTATCCGATAAAATAAAGCAGTGCACGCAGTTCGTGCCTGTGTCCTGCGTTGACGAGGTGCTTGAGGCGGCACTGTGTGAGGGGTATAAGCGCGAATGCCGCAAAACCGCGGAGGTTTCGCCCTCCGACAGCACCGGCTATACGTCCGGAAGCTATGTGGTTTAATGAAAAGCCCGATGAAAGCTTTTTATCCGGAGGAAAGGAACGGTCATGAATATGAATTTTAATACAGCTGTGTTTGAGGCGGCTTACGGTACGCTTGAGCAGCTTCCCGTGTCCGATAAGCCGGAAATCGCTTTTTCGGGGCGCTCGAATGTAGGAAAATCCTCACTTCTGAACAGGCTTATGAGCCGCAAGGCACTTGCCCGTGTAAGCTCTGCTCCGGGCAAGACGGTTACGGTGAATTTTTACGCAGTTGAAGGCGTTCGCCTTGCGGATTTGCCGGGCTACGGCTACGCAAAGGTGTCCCGGGATGAAAAAAAGCGCTGGGCGCTTCTCATGGAGGGCTATTTCGGCTCCGGCAGGGACATCCGTCTGGTGGTTCAGCTCATTGACATGAGACATCCCGCCACGGCGGACGATATGCAAATGCTCGAATTCCTTGTGCATGAGGGGATTCCGTTCGCGGCGGTGCTTACAAAGAGCGACAAGCTCAACAAAACCGAGTATGCGCAGCAGCTGGAAGCGTTAAAAGCACAGCTTGCCGTTTTCGGGGATATAAAAATCATTCCGTTTTCCGCAGTCTCGGGAGAGGGTGCAGATGCGGTAAGGCTTGAAATAGAAAATGCGTTGATGTGAAATGTGTGAAAAAGGGGAAAGCAGTTCAAAGGATAAATCTTTCAAACTGAAGATTTGTGCCTTGACGGTCAACGAACGTCAAGGCAAGCCGAAACCGCCGCAAAGCTTGCGGCTCGGCGGAAAGGAATGGTCATAAGTATGTATGTATCTGACAGTGTGTCAATAAATGAGTTCGGACACCTGACGCTCGGAGGCTCGGACACGGTTGTTCTTGCAAAAAAATACGGTACACCGCTTATGGTGTTTGACCGTGACGCGATAGTTGCAAACTGCCGTGCTTTTACGGAATCGGTCAGCGAAAATTACGGAGATAACGGCCGTGTTCTTTATGCGGGCAAGGCATTTTCGTGCAAGGAGATGTGCCGTATATGCCGTGACGAGGGCATGGGACTCGATGTGGTTTCCGGCGGAGAGCTGTATACCGCAATACAGGCGGATTTCCCTATGGACAGAGTCTGCTTCCACGGCAACAACAAAACTCAGCAGGAAATTTCAATGGCGCTTGAGGCAGGAGTCGGCAGAATAGTTGTTGATAACCTTGAGGAGCTGGTACAGCTCAATAAAAAGGCAGCCGCCATGGGCAGAAAGCAGGGCATACTTCTTCGCATAAAGCCCGGTATAGATGCGCATACGCATGATTTTATAAGAACCGGACAAATAGATTCAAAATTCGGCTTTGCGCTTGAAACCGGTGAGGCGGAGCAGGCGGCAAGAGCGGCTCTTTCTTACGGAAACATAGAGCTTTTCGGAATACACTGTCATATAGGCTCCCAGATATTCGATGTTGACCCGTTTGTGCATGCTGCGAGGGTTATGCTCGGCTTTATGGCAAAAATAAAGCTTGATACGGGCTGCGAAATGCGTGAGCTGAATCTCGGCGGCGGCTTCGGAATAAAGTATACCGAGGCGGACAAGCCGGAGAATTTCAGAGTATACATGAACAGAGTTGCCGCAGAGCTTAAAAATGCCGCCGCAGAATACGGAATAAAAATGCCCTTCATTATGATAGAGCCGGGGCGTTCCATAGTCGGCGCCGAGGCACTTACGTTGTATACGGTGGGCTCCGTAAAGCACATCCCGGATGTGCGCACCTATGTTTCGGTTGACGGCGGAATGGGCGACAACCCGAGATATATCCTCTATCAGGCAAAGTATGAGGTTGTATGCGCCAACAAGGCGGATCAGCCGCGTACCGAAATTGTTACGGTTGCAGGCAAGTGCTGTGAGAGCGGCGACCTTATTCAGGAGCATACACCGATTCAAAAGGTTGAGGCAGGGGATATTCTCGCGGTTCTCTCAACCGGAGCGTATAACTACTCGATGGCGTCAAACTACAACCGTATACCTCGCCCTGAGGTGATTATGGTCAGTGCCGGTGAGGAAAAGACAATAATCAAGCGCGAAACCTACGAAAATATAGTTGCAAACGATATCTGAAAAAGCTCCGCGGAATGAATAATTTCGTGTACTGTTGATTTTAGCTGCCGGCTGTCTGATTGCAGCAAAAACGAGAGCCTCCCTTGGTTGACAAGGGAGGCTTTAATATATTGTCGTGTGCGGCACTCTGACAGCTTATATAACTCCGAAGGCTTTGAGGTATTCAAGTGCTACGAAGGAGTGGCCGTAATCACACGGATGAACTCCATCGGCGGTTATTGTCCGAGGGTCGGTGCCATTTTCAACGGCGGAATTGAATATTGATTGTATATCCAGTACATAGTCGGCATATTTCTCGGCAAGCTTGAGCACTGCGGCAATTTTCGGGTCAAGGTCGGGATGCCAGGCCTCTCTGTCGGGGAGCGAGTGCAGGACATACGGTGTAATGAGCATGATTTTTGCCTTAGGGAAATCATGCTTTATTTTTTCAAGCAGAAGGGTGTATTCCTCAACGAATTTTTCAATGGTGGTTTCATCGTTGCAGTCGAATTTCCTCCAGGTGTTGTTTATGCCTATCATTATGGATATGTAATCGGGCTTGATTGCAAGAATGTCGTCATCGTAGCGTTCAAGTAGATTCTTCGACCTGTCACCCGAAACGCCTCTGTTTACGAATCTGACAGAGTTTGCCGGAAAAAGAGTGTCATAGAGCTTTTTGACCTTTTTGGGATATCCGTCGCCGAGGTCAAAATAATCATCCCTGTCTCTGCTGCAGTCCGTTACGCTGTCGCCCTGAAAAAGTACAACCTCATCATCCTTGAAAATTCTTTCCATGTCTTTAACTCCCTTATATATTTTTTATAATTCTGCCGTTTGTCATAACAAAGGATACATCTATATTTTCGTCGAAAAGTATTATATCCGCATCGTATCCGACTGCAAGCCTGCCCTTGGTGCTTGCGAAGCCGGCGACGCTTGCGGGGGTTGCGGTTGCCATGCGTACCGCATCGTAAAGCGGTGCTCCGGCGGATTTATACATGTTTCTTACAAGCCGCGAGCTTGTTGCTACGCTTCCCGCGAGTGCCGAATAATCGGCAAGCTTCATAACGCCGTCCTCGTATATCGCCCTGACTCCGTTTTCCTGAACGCATACCGTGCCCTCGGTCATATCGGTTGCGGAAAACTCCAGACCGTCTGTTATTAGCGATATTTTTTCCGCACCCTTGCATTTGTAGATGAGCTTTAAAAGTCCTACAGGCAGGTGGCGCAGGTCGGCAATCATCTGTACTGTGAAATCGTCATGCACGAGTCCCGCCTCAACAACTCCGGCAATGCGGAAAAGATTTATTTTTATTACCGATGAGCATGCGGAATATATGTGGGTTACATCGGAATAGCCGTACTCAAGCGCCTTTTCGGCTTGCTCGTAGGTCGCATCGGAATGTGCAACAGAAGCGACTATTCCGCGCTTTTTCGCCGCAAGCCCCAGTTCAAGCGCACCGTCAACCTCCGGCGCGGCTCCGATTATACGTATGCCCTTCCAGTAGTCGAGCAACGCTTCATAATTGTGCTCCGAGGGAACAAGTATATTTTCGGGACTTTGAGCGCCCTTCATCTTCACGGACAAAAAAGGACCCTCAAGATGTGCGCCGAGAATGTTGCAGTCAACCGACATCTCCTTTGCTGCCCTTATTGAATCCAGCGCTGTTTCAAGCTGCGGTATCGGTGCGGCAAGCGTTGTGGGCAGCATTGAGGTGGTGCCGTATGAAGCGTGGGCGGCGCACATGTCTACAATATCCTGCGGCTTGTCGCTCATGGCGCTTTTTCCGCCGCCGCCGTGAACATGAATATCCACAAAGCCGGGGGAGAGGAATCGCCCGGCGCAGTCTATAACCTGTGCGTTTTCGGGAGGGTCGAGTCTTTCATGGATGCCTGCAATTTTCCCGTCTTCAACGGCAAGCATACCGTCGCGTATCCGGTCGGGATATACAAGCCTCGCGTTTTTAAAAATTACCACGGTCAAAGCTTCCTTTCTATGCGTTCTGCCAGAATTTTCTGTCAAGACTTCTGTATTGAATTGCCTCGGCAAGATGCCGGGTTTGTATGCCTTCCGAGTTGTCAAGGTCGGCAATGGTGCGCGCAACCTTGAGCACCTTATCATAAGCTCTTGCTGAAAGTCCGAGTCGCTCAAATGCCTTTTCAAGCATGGCGGACGCTTCTCCTGAGAGCGGGCAGTACCTTCTGGTCATTGCCGGGGTCATCTTGGCGTTGCAGGTTATACCGGTGCCCTCAAAGCGCTTTTGCTGTATGCTCCTTGCGGCGTTGACTCTCTTGCGTATTTCCTCGGAGCTTTCCGCCTGCTCGGTGTCTGAAAGCTCGCGGAAATTGACCTGCGGAACCTCAATATGTATATCGAGTCTGTCAAGCAGGGGGCCGGATACCTTGGAAAGATATCTTGCGGGCGCCCCGCTCGGACAAGTGCATTTTCTTGTGGGATGTCCGTAAAATCCGCACGGACACGGATTCATTGCGCACACGAGCATGACCGAGCACGGGTATGAAAGTGTGCCGGCGGCGCGAGAGATGGTTATTGCTCCGTTTTCTATGGGCTGACGCATAACCTCCATGGCGGTGCGTGAAAATTCGGGCAGCTCGTCAAGAAACAGTACGCCCGACAGACGATGACTACTATACCTTGTGGCAAAAGAAATATGCCACCACAATATGCAGATGATGCGCTCATCCCCCCTGGGGATAAATCCACCCCACTACTTGAGCTTGCGTGAGATGAGTTTCCCGCCCTCGGAAACTAACTCGGTAGTATATTCGGAGAGATACTCTGCGACCTTATGCCATTTTTTCTTGAAAAGGAAGCACAGTTCACCGTTTATTTCCTTCGTGATGCAGGTGTAGCTTCTCCCGCCAGAGGTAATCTGAAGCCAGTTCAAGACCCGGTTTATCCCAAGAATCTGCATAGTGTCATCTCCTCTCATAAAAATAGTAACCCTGGGCAAAGGGGTATAGACGAAAACAACCCAGTCACGCCAATAGGCTGACCGGGTCGGTAGGCACGACGCGCGCCTATTTCACTACGCGCCACTATACATCATAACATTATACTACAAAGGCGGCGAAAAATCAATGGCTCGAATGTGGCGGCATTATTAATTTTCAATGTGTTGCCCTATCATGCTTGACTAATACCGTATTCTATGCCTGTATCCTCCAATGCGTCCAGCTTGCGGTCGTGAATCGTGAGAACCTTTCGCTCGTCACCGTAGACAGCGCCATTCGCCATCTGAAGGAGCTTGCCGGAAAGGGCGGCGGCGTTCACGGCATCAAGCTCGCCCTCCGGCAGCTTCAGAACCATATCCTGTTTGAACTTGTCGTACAGCGACTTTTCGGCATCGGTCATCCGCACATCGACACGGGAGGAAATCAACTCCGGCATTTGCAGATGGTCGGTCGCCTTCATGGAAATGCAGATGTCCGAAATGAGTCGATAGATGGCTTCCTCCGCGCCCTCACGTGGTTTATAGCTGTAGATGATTTCCCGGTTTCTCTTATCGGGAAGGAAGAAGCGGTCACGGAATCCTCCGATAAATCTGCCAAGTCGCTGACCCATATCGAGGAGGAATATCTCCGGCCACAGGTCGATGAGCGAATTGGGCGCCGGAGTACCCGTAAGCCCGATTACTCTTTTCACCAGGGGACGGACGCGCTTGAGAGCTTTGAACCGCTGCGCCTTCGCCGATTTGAACGAGGAAAGCTCGTCGATGACGAGGGTGTCGAAGTCCCATCTGTAGTTCGACACAAGCCAGGTCACATTCTCACGGTTGATGATGTATATGAAAGCCCGTTTTTTCAGAGCTTCGCGCCTTTGCTTTTCGCTGCCGAGGACGAGCGAATATGTCAGTCCTTTGAGGTGATCCCATTTCGCCAGTTCCTTCGGCCAGGTATCTTCAGCCACGCGCTTCGGAGCGATGACGAGGACTTTGCCGACATCAAAGCTGTCAAGAATCAAGTCCCATAACGCCGTCAGGGTGATGACGCTCTTGCCAAGCCCCATATCGAGGATTAAGCCGCTGACCGTATGCGAAAGGACGAAGTCGGTCGCATAGTCCTGATAATCATGTGGTTTGTATTTCATCCAGAACGCCTCCAATCTGTTCTTTGCCGTCTATGCAGTAGACCCGGAAACCCAAAGCGGTAAGCTGCCTTGCGCGTTTCTCCTGAAGGGGTCTCATGCTCTTGCCCGGAGCCTTCAGTTCCACGAAAGCCAAGCGAGCGCCGGGGAGAAGTACCAGACGGTCGGGCACTCCATCAAGACCGGGCGATACGAATTTGGCAGCAAGCCCACCACGTTTTTTTGCCTCGGTGACGAGCTTCCGCTCGATTGAACTTTCTCGCATAACGCAGCCTCCTGTTCCTATGAGCCGTTCCTTGCCCATTTTTCTCTATACGCGCATATACACACATAACGCGCCCTTTTTCCTATCTCTTTTTCTTTGTAGACTGTAAAATGCTGATTTATAGGAACAGTAGGAACAGAGCCTTGCAAACACCGTGTATGACTACCGTTTGCGGATGTTCCTATCTCTGTTCCTATCGCCGTTCCAGGAATCATAGGAACGTTCCTATCTCCTGTCGGGTGTTCCTTGTCCACGCCGCACAAAGGTCTTCTGAACCCCGTAAATGGGGTATCGGGCTTTACCGCTTTTGTTAGCGGTCATGACCTCCCATCCACCGATACGAAGGATAATGCTCTCGATTTCATAGGAATCCGTGCGCTTGAGGTTCTGGCGCTCTTTGCAGAAACATTCGCACCATATTTCCATGATGCAGACCTTCTCGCGGCGCACAGTCCCGGTAGCTGCGGCTCCGTCAAATTCGCTACCGCCCAGGAAGCTCCTTCGCTGGTACAAATCCATTCCATCCCAATTATCCGGGAGCAGATGTTCAAGATAGTCCGACACTACGCCCTCGCGGTCATCAGACTCCATTGCGACCTGCTGGGCTTCATAGGCAAGCGCCGCCACATCTCCCTTGAGGAACAAGTCTTCACCGTCGCGGTACTTTGCGATTGCTTCAGCCCAAAGCTGGTCGACTACCTCCGGCGTTATATCCCACACGTCACGTTTGCCTTTTCCCGACACGAGAACAGGCCAGAAGCGGCGGTTGCCAGTAATGTCGCGCAGGAAGCCGGACTCGGCGTTTGTCGAGCCTACGATGATGTTGNNTACGATGATGTTGTTTCGGGGATGGCTCTCGACGGTCACGCCGTAGGACTGGCGGAACTTATCATCGGTACGGGTGATGAACGACTTGACCGTCTCCACATCGACCTTCTTGATGCCGGCCAGTTCTCCGAGTTCGAGAATCCAGTACCCCTGCAACTTCTCGGCTGCAGTCTTGTCCCTCATATCCGATATGGTGAGCGAATCCGAATACCACTCACGGCCGAGCTTCGCAAAGAAGGTAGACTTGCCGATACCCTGCGGCCCGTTCAAAACGAGAATTGAGTCGAACTTCACGCCCGGCTCATATACACGGGCAACGGCGGCGCAGAGCGTTTTCCTCGTGACCGCACGGGTATAGGCGTTATCCTCTGCTCCGAGATAATCCACGAGCAAGCGGTCAATTCGTTCCTCGCCGTCCCAGAAGAGCGTATCGAAATACTCCTTGATGGGGTGATATACCCGCTCGGCAGAGATAACAGCGAGGAGAGCATCTTTGAATTTGGTGGGCGACCATATACCGTAGACCCTCTCGAAGTACACCTTCGCGCAAGCGACGTCGGCATCGCCCCATCCGGGCTTGACCTGTTTCCACGGGGTTTCTCCGACCACATCCACCATGCACTTAAACTCGTTATAGACGATGGCGCGCAGGTTCGGGTCGAAGCGGACGATATTGGCAATGTTCGTGAGAGTGTCCTTGACCCGGCCCTGCTTATCAAGCTCAAGCACGGACTGCCAGTCGGAGCCGCCATCAGAGGTAAATTCCTCAGATGCCGCGAGTTGGCGCTCCTTCGCAAGCTGTAGCTTCACGCCTTCATTGTTGACTGCAAAATCCTGCATTGCCTTGAATGACGGCAGCTTGCCGGGTTCGGTGTCCTCATCGGCTCTCGAATCGAGACCGCCGAATTTATGAAGACGCACCACATCAAAAGCGTTCAGCAGTTTTCCGCAAGCGGGATCTGTCGCATGATGGCTGTAGGCATACTTATCGTCATAGATGACCACGCCGGCCTGCGAATCAGCGGGGATGTAGTCAAAGCGACCCGGCATGGCGCTGTGCTTATACACATCCTGAAGGAAAGTTTCAATTGCCTCGGTCACTCCGTATGTCCGGCAAAACGCCCCTACCGTGCCGGGCTTCGTGAGAGGGTCGGCTTGTTTTTTCACCTCGCGCTGCACAACGGTGACCTGCCGCTTCGACACGGGCCACTCGGCTGTGTTGCGCCAATCGGTGTATTTTGCGAGAACGGCATCCGGGTCGAGCAGCGCGCCTTCGATTTCACGGAAAACAAACTCTCCGTCCGAGGAGGTGGAAGGCCAATACATGAGGCGGCTCGGCTCATAGGTGGTATCGTCAAACTGCTCGATGCCGATTTCCTCGGCGACCTTTCTGCCGACTGCCATATACTCATCCGGCGTCACATCGCGCGAAAGCGGGACAATGAGCCTGAAGCGGGGTTTCTCCGGGGTGTGTTTATGGGTCGAGTAGAACCAGCAGCGGAAGGAGAAGAACATCTCAATCTGCTCGATGACGCTCGCTTCTGCGTAGTCCATATCCAGGCAGAGCGCGGAGCGGGAAACAACGCTGTCCTTTTTTCGGCGTCCGTTTTTGAGTACGCCGAGGACAAAGCCGCCGACATCCTTGATGTCATCCTGCCGGGCTTTGGATAGCTTTTTATACTGCTCGACCGTTTCGGCAGTCCTCTTTGTGGCGGCAATGCGGTCGCGGAACTCTTCAAGCTCCATTTCGACCAGGTTCCACCTCTTATCCATGCGGCTGTTGCCGACCGATACCTTTATTTTCATTTGCAGGATACCTCCTTCGATTCGTGATTGCCGCACCAGCAGTCTTTCTTGAAAGCCGCCAGGCAGACAGAGTTTTTCATACAGGTAGCGCACATCTCATTAACAGGGGCGATGTCGGTTTGATTGATGCGATTGCCGGAGCCGTTACCATACAATCGCCTGTTTTCGCGCTGACGTTGTCTGCTTTTGCCGCTCTTGACTCTCGGCTTTTTCTCATCACGGATGGTTTTGCTGATAGCTTCGAAAGCCGTTGGGTCTGGATAGCCCTCGGCATTGAATTTGTTGACCCCCATATCTATCCTCCTTAATCCTTTTTATAAAAGTCGCATTCGTACCCATCGGCGCGAAGCGGCAGACCGTCTGCCCACGCAGGGGCTTCAGCCATAATGCGGCATACATCCTCAACGGAGGAAACGCCGTGCGGAACCTCGATAACCGCTTCATCGTGGACGTGCATCACGATGTCAAACCCGGTGTTTCTAAGCCGGAGCATTCCTTCAGCAAGCAGGTCGCGCGCTGTGGCCTGGACGATGTTTTCCACAAGTTTCGGGCCGTAGGTCTCAATCCGAAGCCACTTCTTGCTTTCACCGACTCCCTCATAAGTCAGTCCCGTTCTGCCGAAGCGGTTAGTCGCCAGCCTGGGTTTGATGTACGAGAGCTTGCGTCCAGAAGGAAGCGTGATGAACAGGATGCCGGAACGCCAAGAGAAGGTAACCCGTCCGACTGTGACTTCGGTCTTTTCCTGAACGGCTGTAAATGCCGCAGCATCGCAGTCCCACCAGTATTTCGTAATGTGCGGATTGGCTGCGCGCCATTGATTGACAAGGGGTTGAAGTTCCTCTTCGGTCAAGCCCATGTCGAGAGCGCCCATCGCCGTGAGCGCCCCTACGGAGCCGCCGTATCCGAGGGCGAGTTCGGCGATTTTGCCCTTCTGCCTGAGAGGGCTGCCTTTGGTGATCTGCTCAATGGGAACACCGAACATGGCAGAAGCCGACGCTTCATAAATGCGTCCGTGCGTCTTAAACACATCGAGCCGCCAGTTCTCGCCTGAGAGCCATGCAATCACTCGTGCCTCAATCGCGCTAAAATCCGCCACGATGAAACGGCAGCCGGGACGGGGAACAAACGCCGTGCGGATAAGCTCCGACAGTACCCCAGGGGTGGAATCATATAGCAAATCGATATCCTCGAAACGCCGCTTTTTTATGAGGTCACGGGCAAGCCCCAAGTCGGGTATATGGTTTTGCGGGAGGTTTTGAACCTGGACGAGCCGGCCCGCCCATCGGCCGGTTCTGTTCGCCCCGTAAAACTGCAGCAGCCCGTGGACGCGCCCGTCTGAGCAGACAGAACGCTCTATGGCCTGGTACTTCTTGACCGAGGTCTTCGCCATGAGAAGACGAAGCTTCAGCATCTCCAAGACCTCTCCGTCCGCTTCGGGCATCAGTTCCTTGACTGCTTTCTTGTCGAGGCTTTCCGCATCCACGCCGCGCCCCGCCAACCAGTCCTTTACCTGTGATACCGAGTTGGGGTTTTCAAGGCCCGTCAACTCATAAGCGCGGCGAGTGGTCTGCTCCTTGTACTGAAGGTCACACTCCACGGCGCAAGCGACGAGTTCCCGGTCGACGAGAATGCCTCTGTCGTTGATTTCCTGGTCGAGCCGATAAAGCTCCATCTCGCTGTCGGGAATGGGATAGTTTCGGAGTTTCTCACGGATTTCACGCTCCGCTTCGACATCACGGACACAGTATTCTTTGAACCGCGCCCACTTCTCCGGCGCATCGCCGGGAAGATTGCGAGTCCGTCCTCCGTTGGCTTTTGTCGCTTTGCATGGCATTGAGAAGAAGCGCACGAGGTCAGCGCCCTCCTTCAGCTTTTTCAGAGTGATGTCGAGGACTTCGCCCACGCCGTCAAGCGACAGAGGCAGGGCGAGCATCGCCGACTGAACTGCCGTGCAGACCCAGGAGGCGGCAGACAGATGAATACCGAGAAAGCGTGAAATGCAGATGCGCTCGAAAGCCGCATTGAACGCTGTCTTGGTGATCGCTTCGTTGGTCAGCGCATCGAGGACGGATTTCGGCAGTTCTTCGCCGGAAGCGATATCAACTATTCTCGTGGGTTCGTCATCGAAGGCGTAGGCAAAGAGCAAAATGGTGAAATTGGGGCTGTCCGAATAGGCATACACGCCCGATTTGGTAAGGTCGATATCCGAGTAGGTTTCGATATCTATAGCAAGGACACTCACTTCATCCTCTCCTTTCTTATGTAGAGGGGCGGCAGTCTCCCGCCGCCCCAACGGCTGTGTACTTAGGAGAGGAAGTCCTCGTCGTCGACTGTGCCGAACTCCTCGGTCGCGCTGACTCTGCCGCCGAGCGACTCGCCATCCTTGATTTTCTGGATGTTGCCGAGTCCTGCGGCAATGCCGCGGTTCCCGTTGGAGTTGTATCCATAGAAGGTCACGCTGATGTTGCCGTAGCAGCCGGAGTAGACCTCGGACTGGTCGAGGATGGGCTTGACCTTCGCATCGACGACCTGGGGCGCCTGACGGCTGTTGGCATTGAAGAAGTAACAGCCCTTATACGCCTCGTCTTCGGGACGGTCAAGGTCTCCGTCGCGCAGGGGCAGCTTCAAATTGGCGGGAACCTTGCCGCCCCACTTGGAGACAGAGTCTTTCTTGGCCTGTTCAATGGCGGCTTTGATAGCCTCCACAGTCTTGGTGTCGCTCTTCGGCACGATAGCCGAAACGCTGTACTTGGGGTCGCCGCCGTTGACCGAATCCGGCTCCCAGCAATGCAGGTAACTGAAACGGCAAGGGACGATGACTTTGGTCTTATTCGTATTGGTGTTCATAATCAAACCTCCGTAAATTCCGCAAGAGCGGTAGTTTTTGTGATGGATTCACGTTTGTCGGTGTCCGGGGCAAGGGTGATTTTGCCCTGGGGCTTATATACGAGATGTCCGAGGATACGGGCAAATTGCTCCTTGCCCATGAGCTTTTCCATCTCGCCGATGCCGATGAGTGAATGCTTGTAGATGTCGTTGTAGCCGGCCGCTTTTGCAGCCTCGGCCACTTCCTCGTCAGATGTGTATTTGCGGACGCTCCTGCCCTCGACGAGCTTGAAGCCCGGCCACACCTTTCCGTGGATGATTGCCTGGTCCTGTGCGAAGGAGTAAACGTCAGAAGCCCACTTTGCCAGTTCGTCGGATTTTCGCAGTACCTCGGATATCTCCTCGTCAGAGAGAAGCGCCGGAGCGCGAAACTCCATCTGCGCCAGCTTGAGGAACTCCTCGGCTCTTGCCCGGCATTGATTACGCGCCCGGCAGAACCTGCACCATGCACCTGCCGAGAACTCTCCCGCGCCCATCAGCGCCATCGCGCCTCTCGGACGGAGGGCTTCCTCGCCCCACTTCTTCAATGCAGAGGGAGTCACGTCCCAGGTAGAAGAACTGTTGAGACGTGGTTGAAACACAGTCAGTCGCACGGTTTCCACGTCGTATAGCAGTTCTGCCATGCTCAAAACCCCAAGACCGTAAATCATGAGCTGCGGGTTTTCCTCGGCGTAGACAGGAACGCCCTTGCCGAGCTTGAGGTCTATCACATGAGCGACCTTGTCCGTGACGATGACCGCATCGGCCGTGCCGAAGCATTCATCCACATAATCGGAAGCGTCGACTCGCTGCTCCACGCAGATAACAGGGGTGGTGCATTCGCGCCTTGCGTCCTCGATCTCACCGATTACGAAGGAAACATACTCGTCCACAGCTTCGAGGAGGTCGTCCGAATAGTAGTCGGACACGGGGCGCTTGGTGCGGATTTTCAGGTGCTTCTTGATGAGGTGTTCGGCAAGCGCATGGCCTGCCGTTCCCTCTGCTGCGTATTGGCTCTCTTCCTCGTCGAACTGCTCCTCAAGCACCAGAGAGGGAGGACAGTTCAGACGGCGGCTTGCCGCTGAAGGAGAAAACCGAGCGTGGCGCGCCATTACAGCGCCTCCGCTTCCTTGATGAGAGCCGGATAGTCCTCCGGCTTGACCCCGGAGAGTTTCCCGGCATCGTACTTCATCAGAAGAGCCTTGATTTCACGGGTCTTGCCTTCCTCGCTCTTTTTGCCAAGCACAGCGCGGACTTCTTCGATAGTGATATGCTGTGCTTCCGGCTCTGCGGGAGGAGGTGTGTTATCGCCCTGCTTTGCCAGGGTGCGGTATCCGGCTGCCAGCTTCTCGAAGCCGTCTGCCAGGGTAAGATAAACGTCGCTCATTTTTCGTGCCATCCTTTCTCATACGAGGTTCGCGCCCTTGAGGGCGGTCAGAAATTCATCATTGACGCGGTCATCGACGGAGAGGGTCTCCGGCCAGATGCGGTTCTGCTGAACGTCATAGCAGCGAATCGGAATCTGAAGCTCTTTCGCCGTGTCGATTTCAAACTGCATCCCTTTGGTGACCTTGCTGCCAACGACCCACATCATGTCGCAAACCTTGAGAAGCTCTTTACCGAGCGTGATGCCGAGGATGCGCTCTTTCGGGTCGTTGTCGTCCAGAAACTGAGGAAACACCAGGTGCGGGATGACGGGAACGTAGTCGCACATAGCGGCGAGACGCCCGAAGTCCCTTGCAGTCTTGGTGTTTTCCTTGATATCCCCGCGGTACGGGGAGCATATGAATACTTTTTTCATAACCATTCACCTTAACCTTTCATGTCATACGGGGGTGTAGCCCGTGGTATTGTTTGTGGCGAGTCCGGCGGTTCCGGGGCCGCGAACTCTGTCTGAGTGGCCATCTCATGTGCTAATTGTAGCGGCGAAACGCCCTCGTTACCCGGACTAAAAAAGCCCGGTTTTAACGCAAAAAAGGCCGCTCCGAGCCACCCAAACCTGTGGGCGAAAGACTCGAAGCGGCCTAATAGCGACAAAAAACAGCCGGGCTTTTTTTACCCGGCTGCATGAAAAATATTTTTGTTTTTTTCGTTATTCCTCTTTTGAGAGAGGTCTGAGATTCATGGAACGGAGCATCTCATTGCATTCATAGATGCTGTTCTGTGTCATGGTACAGAGGATAATGTGGTAGGCGGCCTGCTCCATTCCGTTTTTCAGCGTAAACCCGCATTTGTCCAGTAGGTCGAAGCACAGCAACGGAGAAAGCTGAAGCCCGACGCAGAGGGCGACCACGGTTTGCAGCTTCGGAGTTTTTGCGCCGCTTCGGTACTTACGGATATTATCCTCGTTGATAAGGCAGCGGTCTGCAAGAGCCTCGTTTGTAAGACCGAGCCGTTTTATGTGAGCGGACAGCGTATCGCCGAACTCGCCTGGGAGGGTTTTCTTGATTGCGGTCACAGCTTTGACCGTCGCTTGGAAATCCGAGCTTGTCGATGCCTTGATATCAAGAGCCTGGTTAAACTGGTTGTGGACGTATCCCGCTTCGGCCTGGGAGTCAGACATCGCCGCCCGGAACAAAGCGCATTCGGTATAATACGAGGCCCCGTACTGGTTGTTCTTCTTATATGAAATCTCAAAGGCAAGGCAGCACTCGTCCATGTGCTGCATGGCGTAGTCGGTGAGAACCGCCGTCCCCGCCGCAGTCCTGCCGATATACTTTTTATCGTTGATGCAGACGTGCTTGTCTACATAGACATACCGCCCGGACTCCATCATCGATTTGAATTCCGGCTTGGTGAGGAAAGCAATGGCTAAGTCTGCTTCTGTGGCGACGAAGGTCTGATTTTTGCCGACCGCTTTGGACTTGAAGGAATGGCTCTGAACGTAACCGTCCTCCGTGTAGTTGAACACACCGATGGCATCCGTATAGCCGAGGTCAATCATACGGATTTTTGCCGACTGCTTTGATACACCGAAAAATTCTGCGAGCGAAGCCACGACCTGTTCCATGATCTCCGAGGGAGCGGCCTCCGGCGACTGCGCTTTCTTTTCGGCGAACAGTTCATTGATTTTTATCTTTGTAGTCGAAATGGGCATAAGGATGCGCGGAGAGAGGTGGTTGGCCTGCCACTCCATCCATTCGAGCGGAGAACGCTTTTTCTCCGGGGCATCGCCCTCTTTGACCTGGCAGACGATAGATTTTGCTTCTTCGTTGTACAGCTTCTCAAGCTCGAAGAAGCGGCGGTGCAGACCCCAATGGACGCACTCATGGACGATGGTGTTGTTGTACGAGCCGAGCGTGTACATGAAAAACACGTCGGGGTCGACGAGAATCGTTCCTTCTTCGACCGCCACCTCGTGGTACACGCCTTTTTCCTCATCGTAACAGGGAACGAGGCAGTCGGCAAAGAACACCTGACCGAATACCGAGCAGGTCTTCGTGATATGCTCCTGGCGAATCGTCAAGCCCATACGCTCTGCAAGCTCGGCCGAGGAAACAGGCATCGGCTTTTCGAGAGCTTCGGGATAATATTGGCGAAGGAAGTCCTCGGCGACGGTGTCAAGCTCGTCCTTATGTATGATTGGGATAAGGTAGTCTGAAAGCTGCCCCGGCTTGCCGGCCCTGGATTTGGAGTAGATATGAAAATCCTCTACTCTGAAGTTTTTTATACCGTTGGAGATATCACAGGAGCAGGAAACCCTGAACCATTGCTCCGCGCTGTCAGACTCGCGCTCTCGGCGCACGGTTTCGGCGATTTCGATTTCGGCCGAAACGGCCACATCAAACTTTAGCTCCGTGCTGGTCGTTCCCGTAATGCTTAAAAGCCGGACTTCCATGTCTTCAAGCCGAGCTTCCTCCGGCTCTTCGACATAGGAAGAGCGGCAGCCGAGGCGAGCCGGGTTCTCTTCGATATGAGCGGAGAGCGCAGAGAAAATAACGTCATAGAACTTGTCCGATATGACATCCTTGAAAGAAGCTATTTTTGCCATCGCAGTACCTCCTATCTGCGCTGTACGGAATACACGCCCATTCCCGATTTTTCCGCATTTTTCCGGCTTTCCTTGAGTCCAATTATAGTATGGGACGGGCTTAGTGTAAATCTTTATGTTCGTTACCTCCGTGATGTGTTCATCGTGCCATCATGCCGGGCATGATTATTTCATGCATTCCGCGACCGGGCATTTTCAAGTCTCCCGCAAGCGCCGCCGGATAGATTGCCCGTTTTCCGAAACGGCGGCGTATATCCTCGACTGCGGTTTCGAGCTTGTCGAGTCTGTCGAGCCGAGCCGCATCTGTGAAAATATCCATCTGCTGCGGCTGACCCTGCGGAAGAAGATTGATTGCGCGGACGGTGACCGCCCGGACGGGAAGCCGCCAGTCATACCGCGCCGTGAACAGTTCCCGCGCCTTTTCCGCAATTATCACGGGACTGCGGGTGGCTACGGAGAACTGCGCCTGATACTGTCTGTAATTCAGTTCGTTGTTCTTTACGGTGATCTGTACTCCTCCGGCGACGAGTTGATGCACACGCAGCTTGTGACCGATGTCCTGAGATAATTCAAGCATCACCTTCCAGACCTCTTCCTCGTTCTCAAGGTCGGCAATACAGGTGATGCCGTGACCTATTGACTTGACCGGGGAAACAAAATCCTTGCTCGCCACACGGGAGGAGTCGCCGCCGGAAGCGTAGCTCCAAAGGGCAAGGCCGTTCACGCCGAACCAGCCTTTGAGCGTTTCGGGAGGAAGAGCCGCAAGCTGACCGATGGTGTGAACTCCGTAGCTCGCCAGCTTCTTTTCCGTGGCTCTGCCGACGTAAATCATATCGGACGCAGGAAGCGGCCACACTTTGTCCCGATAGTTCTCTTCGGTAATTTCGGTGATGGCATCCGGCTTTTTCATATCGCTGCCCAATTTAGCAAAGATTTTATTGAAGGACACTCCTATGGATACCGTAAGCCCAAGCTCCTGCTTGACCGTTTGACGGATGGTTTCCGCTATCTCCATTCCGCTTCCGTACATTGTGCGGCTGCCGGAAACGTCAAGCCAGCACTCGTCCATCCCGAAAGCCTCGACAAGGTCGGTGAAGCGTGAGTAGATGGCGCGGGTAAGCGCCGAGTATTTTAGGTACTGCTCATACTGCGGCGGCACAAGGATGAGGTTCGGGCATATCCTTTTCGCTTCCCAATTCACCATGCCCGTTTTCACACCGGCCATCTTTGCAAGCTGCGACTTTGCCAGGACAATACCGTGCCTGTCCTCTGTGCTTCCGCATACAGCCACAGCCTTATTCCGCAGCGACGGGTCAAGCATCATCTCCACGGACGCATAAAAACAGTTCAAATCGCTATGAAGTATGGCGCGCGCTGACACGAAAAACAGCCTCCTTCCCGAAAACTTCTCAAAAACTTTGTCAAAACCCCTTGACAAGAGAGGTATGGGAAGTTACAATAATGATGAACTTCCCAAACTTCTCTTTTAGTATAGTGAGAAAGAGAAGTTTTGTCAATAGGAATTGAGAAGTTTGAGAAGAAAAAAGAGAAGTACAGCTATTAAGGAGGAATCCCCATGACTTTCTCTGACAAAGTAAAACTCGCGCGCACCGAGCTTGGTGTCAATCAAGAGCAGCTTGCCGAGCTTATGGGAGTGTCGCGGCGTAGCGTGGTATCCTGGGAAACCACGGGTACAAAGCCGCGCGGAAGTCGGCTTCGCAAGCTGGCAGAGGTTCTTCATGTGTCGGAGGATTATCTCGAGCACGATACAATCACCGACCCGAAATACGGTATGGAAAAAAAGGAGTACGTCGAAGAGACGCGCTCCCGTTTCGGCGACCGTGCCGCAAAGGAGATGGATGTTCTTCTCGAAAGAAACGTCGCCCTGTTCGCCGGAGGTGAGTTGAGCCAGGAAGCAAAGGACTCATATTTCGAAGCCGTTATGAGGGCTTATATCACCTGCAAAGAGGAAGCGAAAAAAACCTACGGACGCAAGAAGTCCTGATTATGGGACACACCTTCATTTAGAATATAGGGTGTAGTCTACCCTGAACCGGGGAGGTATCGGATTTGTCGCTGGACTGGATAAGCCGAGAAGTCATGCGGCTTAAAAGAAAGTATGACGAAACCGACCCGTTCCGACTGTGCCGCGCAATGGGTATTATTCTCCTCTTTGAGCCGATGGGAACACATGAGGGCGCTTGCAAAGGCTTTTTCCTCGCCCAAAGCCGCAAGAGGTCAATCACGATAAACTGCGATCTGCCGCAAGCCCTGCAGCGCATTATTGCGACACACGAACTGGGTCATGCTGTCCTCCATGCCAGAGCCGCCGGAGTCAAAGCGTTTCACGACTTTGAGCTATTCGACGGTACATCGCGCATGGAGTACGAAGCAAACATATTCGCAGCAGAGTTCCTCATGCCGGATGAGGATGTGTTGGAGCGCCTGAACGACGACATCTCCTTTTTTGGAGCGGCCGCCGAGCTTCGGGTTCCTGCCGAACTGCTCGATTTCAAATTCCGCATTATGAAGCGAAAGGGCTTCAAGATGATTGACCCTCCGCTCATGTGCAACAGCAATTTTCTGAAGGATGTGGAGGTGGTCGCTGATGACGACGAAGCCTATTAAAGTCTATGTGGCGGTCTCTGCGGAGTTCGATGCCGAAGGCCGCCTCATCCCTACGGTGATAACCTGGGAGGACGGAAACAAATATGAAATCGACCGTATCACGAATATCTGCCAAGCGGCGGCAATGAAAGCCGGAGGGCAGGGAGACAGATATACGATTATGATAAACGGGCATCAGAGCTATCTGTTCTTTGAACGGAACGCTTCTCTGACCGGGAACAACATAGGCCGGTGGTTCGTGGAACGCCGGACGGCGTGAAAGAAAGGAGGGCTCAAATGAAATCTGATGTTATCACTTGTAAAAAATGCGGCGGTAAGTTTACATGGCACGAATACAATGGAGGCTACCCCGGAGGCAAGGACAGAGAAAGTGTTGACTGCCCCTACTGTGGCGAAGAGGCGTTCACCGTTGTGATAAGCGGGGTCGTAGCCGTCGAAAAGGTCGAAGAGCCTGGGACGGATGAAACCGTGGCAACGATGACCACTCTCGGATTGCTGTGATTTCAAATGATAGACTGGAACGGAAACGGTAAAATTGACCCTGTCGATGTTGGAATATCCATCGGAGTGGAAAGCAGCCAGGAGGGAGATAAAAAGCCCACAAAGCGCACGGGCTGCCTGACCTCGGTGTTGATTACGCTGTCCATTCTGGCATTGATATTGATTTGGCTGCTGTAGGAGGTCGCAATGGATTACACTCAAGAGTTCAGAGATATTATCATCAACGTCTCGCACTTGCTTGGGCGAGAGGTAGATATGAGCAAAGTCGAGATAATCGACCGTGGGATGCCCCACAAACCGCGCAGCCTCAAGCCCGGTACTATGGGAGTATATACTTTCAACTACAAAGGCCGCTTTCTGAAGATTGGGAAAGCGGGACCCAACAGCAATAATCGTTTTCTGTATCAGCACTACAAGCCTGGCTCCGCAATGAGTACCCTTGCCGGGTCAATCCTCCCCGACCCCGATATGGAGGGCTTGGGTATTACAGAGAGCAACGTCGGAGAATGGATAAAGAGCAACTGCCGTCGCATCGACATCTTGCTCGATGTTGACCTCGGTATTTTCACATTAGAATTAGTGGAAGCGGCTCTGCATTATAAATACGAGCCAAAATATGAAGGATTCGCATCTCAACGGTGATGACGAAAAAGGGAGGCTGCTGATGTACTATAAAGGCTTTGATGCAAACCTTTGCGGATATCACGATTACCCTTTTGAGGTGGGACGGACATATTCCACGGATATTGACGATACTTGGTCATGGTATCACTACACCCGGTACATAAGCGCAACGATAAACTATTTCGAAGGTGATATGCGTATATGCGAGGTCGAACCCCTCGGTGAAACGAGGAGATTTCGTGACGCATTAGACGGTTTTGGCAAGGGGTATTTTACGACGAATAAGCTCCGCATTGTACGAGAGCTTTCACGAGATGAAGTATTTGATATCCTCTTGGCGGAGAAGTGCCCGCTTTTCTTGATAAAGAAGCTCAACCCTCCATTTGAAGTGTTGATGCAGTACAAAAATCAAATCCGCGGTGATCGCTGTCATTGGATACTGTCGATGGCCCATTTGACCGATGAGCAAAAACGGGATCTTCTCCCAAAAGTCTGGCATCGGTATATTCGCTATTTCGGAGAGGAGAGGGCGAAATGATATTAATGGCGTGTGTAGACGACAATATGGGAATGCTGTTCAACAAACGTCGTCAAAGTCAAGATAAGGTTCTGCGCGCCCACATTCTGGACATTACGGCGAATAGCCGCTTGTGGATGAATTACTATTCCGCTCGGCAATTCGAGCCGGATACAGAACCGCAAATAAACATAGACGAAAACTTCTTAAGCAAAGCCGCGCCTGGCGAATTCTGTTTTACGGAAGATGTGGACGTTGGCGTATATGAGCAACAAGTGGAGAAAATCATTTTATTCAAATGGAATAGGCGGTATCCCGGAGACTTGCATTTTAACATCAATCTTTCCAACTGGCGGCTTGTAGAATCGCATGATTTTGTGGGTTCATCCCATGAGAAAATCACCGAGGAGGTTTATGTCAGATGAAATTTGGGGGAAAAAGACGGCTTCAAAAGGAGCAGGAGCGCACAGAAAAGCAACAAGCGCAGAAAAAGAAAAATAAAAAGCAAATAACCATACTGGTGTCAGTCTTCGCCGTTCTATGCGTGATCATTGGCATTGGCGCGTTGACTGAAAATAACCCAAACAATCTTCCCGATTCATCTGCAATTGTAAGCTCCACGAGCGAGGTGAGCACCTCAGAGCCATCTATCAGCGCTACTACACCTACAGAACAGGGTGAAACCGCGCCTCTTGAAACAACACAGGCTCCATCCGGTCAGACGCAACCGCCCGCAGGGACGACTATTTCAAGCGAAGATATTCCTGCATACAGTGGTTCCGGGGCTTATATTGCAATAAATAATAATGTTCCATATTTCACCGATACAGACTATACGACAACGGCGTTTGAAAACTATAGCGCCCTTGATTCGCTTGGAAGGTGTGGCGTGGCTTACGCCAATGTCTGCCAAGAGATAATGCCAACAGAGGAGCGCGGTTCCATTGGGCAGGTTAAGCCGAGCGGATGGCACACGGTCAAATACGATTGCGTGGACGGCAAGTACTTATACAACCGATGTCACCTTATTGGATACCAGCTTTCAGCGGAGAATGCAAATACAAAGAACCTCATCACGGGGACACGATATCTCAATGTGGACGGGATGCTTCCTTTCGAGAACATGGTTGCTGACTACGTAAAAGAAACAAACAATCATGTTCTTTACCGGGTCACACCCGTATTTGATGGCAACAACCTTGTCGCAACAGGGGTTTTGATGGAAGCCCTCTCTGTTGAGGACAAGGGCGATGGAATCAGTTTTAATGTGTTCTGTTACAATATTCAACCCGGCATTATAATTGACTACGCCACCGGGGACAGTGAACTGGAAAGCGATGCAGTTTCCGAAAGCCAAGCCCCAGTTGTAACACAAGAGCCTGAACAAACGCCGTCGACTCAGTCCTCTGGGCAGACATATATTCTGAATACAAATACACACAAGTTCCATTATCCGTCCTGCTCCAGCGTCGGGCAAATGAGCGACGCAAATAAGCAGGAATACACGGGAAGTCGGGACGACCTCATCGCCCAGGGCTATGAGCCGTGCAAGCGGTGTAATCCATAAGGAGGATAATATGGATTTTTATCAGTGCAAAAAGTGCGACAGGAAATACGCCTACGTAGTAACGGATATGCACGTACCCGGAGGAAAAGATCGCGAATATGCAATTTGTCCGTACTGTAAAGAGCCGGGGTATTCCAGGGTGACAAGCGGCTTCATCTATACATACAAACTGGATTCGGAAGGTAAACCGATTCCCAAATCGCAAGCATAGGTCGAGTTGTCATGGCTGATTTTATATGCAAATCCTTGGACACTGCTATCTCCTCAGTTTCCGATTGGATTGGAACTGACTCAACAGATCTCAAACTCATATTATCGAATAATCTCCTTGCTGAATATGAAAATGACTCAGCTGCGCAGGAGCACGATTTTTGCTTCTTTCTATCGCGACGGTTTATGCCTGATGATGTCAGCGATAAAACTCTTCCTCGCGTCCATTGGTTTCATGGAACACGATGCCTTGACCCATCCTGCTTCCGCTGTGGTATTTTGCCGTTGAATGAGATCCTTCCCTCAATAAAAGCGAATCTTGATTTGCTGGCGCAGAAAAACGGCATACCGCCCAGCATGAAATTAACTGCAAGAGGTCAGCATTTAGGATGGCTCATGTCCATCAAGCAACACAATCTTCCCGATCAAGGCCCGTGCGCCATGCTGAATTATGAGGCCGCTGTGCGCCCGGAGCTATTCGCTTGTCATAACTACACCAAAATGCCAGAAATCATTGAAGACTACGCGCACGCCGCATATGGGGATCAAGCAGAGTTGCTATTGAAGACCTACATGGTATCCTCGGTTCCCACAGTAGTTGAGTTTTGGGCATATCCGAACGGCCCGCATAACCCCAGCATGGAAAGTATTATTGGGACTGCTCTCATGTATGCGTATGCGATTATTCACCCGGAGGATGATATATTGGGGCTATACTGCAATACCTGTTACAGCGGGAATGGAAAGCGGATACCACCAGAACAAATACTTGGAGTCACAATTTTGCCACAAAAAAGCGAGGTGGAAGTACTGTGAAAATTGAAATGGGCGAATCGCTCTTTTATTCGTGGCTGCGTCATGTTAAGGAATGCCAGATAGTCCAAACGAACTGGAAGGCTTCTTCACAATGGCAGTTGCAGCACGAGGACGAACTTGCGGAACTGATGACCGCGACAGACGAGCATTTCGGTTCAAAGTATGGTTACAAGATATACAAAAAGAACAGTTCGTTATCGCAGCTCATCCAGCAGGGCGAATGCGATGCGGTGGGCATATCAATACAAAATGATGGCCTTCGTTATTACGCCGTGGATGTTGCCTTTCACGAAAGTGGGCTAAACTACGGAACCAGAGAAGAAACCGTGACTAAGGTCGTTTCTAAAAGCCTACGGACGGCTATGTGTTTATATGGCTATATGGGCACGAAAAGAGCGGATATTGCCTTTGCGTCCCCAAAAATTAACCCGGCGATACTCTCCGATCTGGAACCGTGTATTGAGGATGTAAACGCACTGCTCAAGGCTCGAGGTTTTGATTTCCCCGTACGAGTCATTGCCAACGATGAATTTAATGAGTCCGTGCTGCAGCCCATTCTCCTTATGAGCGATGGCGTGGCGGATACCTCCGAGCTTTTCCTTCGAAGTTATCAAATGTACACCATGTTTGCCACATCGCCAGCCAGTGCGACAAAGTCTGTCCGCGTTCTGGCTGCCAAGCGAGTGTCAAATAAGGCGGAGGTTGTTGACCAGGACGATGGCGTTTATAAAGAACTAAAAGTCGGGGCAATAGCGAGGACGGTCTTGCGAAAGATGCTATCGGGCGGGTATGCCAGCGATGAGGAGGTGATCTTTATGCAGACCGCCGAGTATAGCAAGCAATTTTTCGGGCTTCAGTATCCTCTGCTTCTACGGACGGATGCCGCCGAAACAGAGCCTCATTACTACAAAGACCCGCTGCTGATATACGGTGAGCGATACCGTATGTGCTGCGAGTGGTTTGAAACAGCCGCAAACAACGACCGGCCCTATCTGCTTAAGTGGATTGAGGGCCACAAGGAGGGATTAAAATGAACCGAACGATTACTGTAAAAGGCATTGGAAAGGTCAGCGCAAAGCCCGACTATATAGTTCTTTCGATGACTTTAAAAGCCCAAGATATGGAATACGAAAAGACGATGTCGATTGCGGCAGAGCAGTTAGAAAATCTGCGAAGTGCCATAGTCTGTATTGGTTTTAAGCGCGACGACCTTAAGACAGCAAATTTCGATGTCCAGCCGGACTTCCAGAGTGAGCGCGATAAGAACGGGAATTACAAACAGTGGTTTGCTGGATACATCTGCAGCCATGCCCTGAAGATTGAGTTTGATTTCGATATGGCGCGACTCGCGCAGACATTCTCTGCTTTGGCAAAATGCCTCGCCGAGCCGGAGTTTTCGGTACAGTTCACAGTGAAGGATAAAGAAGCGGTCAGCACCAGCCTTCTGAAGAACGCGACGGAAAACGCAAAATCAAAAGCCGTCATACTTTGTGAAGCCGCAGGTGTTTCTCTTGGCGGTCTTATCTCTATCGACTATAACTGGGGCGAGCTTCACCTTTATTCGCCCACACAGTATGAAATGGCAGACCGTTGCCTCGCAGAAGCACCGTGTGGAAGCAGTATTGATATTGAGCCAGATAATATTGACGTGAGCGACACGGTTACATTCGTGTGGGAAATTGCGTAAAATGAAAAAGAGCGAGGGATACTATTAAGAGAATCCCTCGCTCTTTTGTGAGCGATATGCGACCGCAGAAGATGCAATTATCGGTTTCCTTTTGCACGATTATGGGTTTTACACAGCATCTGACAGTTCGTTTCGTCAGTAGCGCCACCTTTGCTCCACGCCGTAACATGGTCTGCATCCATTTCGGCTTCCTTGTATATTCGCTTTGCATTTGCGTCATGACCTATGGCACAAAATGGACAATTCGAAATTCCGCGCTGTTTTGCGTCTGTCGTCTGTTTTTGATACACTACTTTTTTGGTTCTCTGATCAAACACACGGATATTAAGTAGGCTAATATCAGACTCGCCACCGAGAATATATTCGAAAATCCCACGGCGATCTGTGACCTGTGCGTCCTCCATAAGTGAGTTGACCCTTGCTGCGACTTTATCCTTTGAATAGGCGTTTCTGTGGTATTTGGTGTACAAATCACCCCATTCTTGACCGCACATTTCATTACCCGTATACTCAAAAACCGAGTCCACCCAGTCTATTACGGTCTCAAAGTAGGTTTTCAATTCAGTAATGCTGGTGTCGCTCCTGTGGCGGGCCATATAGCCGTCGATATCATGATTGCTAACCCAATCTAAGGCAGTTTCCAATATTGCCTGTCTTTTTGGATCGCCCTTTACATAGGTCTGCCATCGGTTCATATTCGAATTTCCCGTATTTGAGAAAACCTCACGCGCCAGTGTGACGAACGGACCGTGGTAGGCAGCGTTACGTAGTTCCTGCTTAACAAGAGGAACGCCAGCGATATTGATAGTTTCAAACCACGCCTGTATCTCCGATGGCTCACCTTCACAGATGTAAATCGTAAGTGGTGAATTCTTGATAAGCTTTTTTTCGTCCTCATCAAGGCTATTAAAATACCGGGGCTTTCCATTTCGCTCGACTGCAAAAGGCCATGATTGATTAACGTACCGTGCGAAAGATGTGATTCTCTGTTGACCGTCAAGCACTTCAAATAAGCCATCTTTATTCAATACAAAGTAAATGAGTCCCAGAGGGTATTCTTTCAGCAGGGAATCCACAACAGCAACATCGCGCTTACCATCGCCGTAAATATAGTTTCGCTGGTATTCTGGCTGAATAATCAGTTTTCCGTCGAGGCCGAATAAGCCTTTGCCTTCATTCTTGTCAAAGACGAAACCTTTACAAATATCGCCGACCGTCCATGTCGTGACTAAAGTGGTTTTCATAAGCTCTCACCTCTCTTCTTAAAGCGTATCAGGATACGTGAATACTTGGCTTGACCGTTAACAACGGCCGTTCCAAGACCGCCCCCATATTTAACTGTGGGGTCAAATTCCAATTCTTCCATGATTTCATGAGGAGCATTGGCGTATGCGTTGCCACTCGCTTGCCATACTACTTCAAATTGTTCTGGACAATACTTGTCCATGAATGTGATTGGTACACCCATTACACCGTCAAAGTCAGAGGGTATGCATTCGGTAAATGGAACTTCTATTGCATTGTAATTATCGTAGCGGGGATACTCGACTTTGCCATAACGCTTCTCAAATTCCAGTTTGAGCCTCTTGTTAAACTTGAGGTTATGGGCCATCGTATCAAGAAGAATGGGGTCATGCCGTCTGCCGTGGTCAAGATTTGTGAACCAGCAAGCAGACGCTAAACGTCCCATCACCACGCCATCGATAATTTTGTATGCGGACCCTTCCTTTTTATTCTCTGTGACCCATTTCTTGTACTCATCAGTAATAATAAAATACATATCTTGGTTGAGCATTTTATATCCAAGCCATATTTTGTTGTATTTCAGAAAGGGAAAAACCTCTTTGTATGGGATGGCATTCATGTTGCCGAGGATTACAAAACTCTTGTTTGCTTCCAGTATCCATGCCAGAAATTCACGAAAAAGGCTGAACGGGGGATTTGTTATAATGATGTCTGCCTCATCTCGTAGTCTACACACCTCATCTGAGCGGAAATCACCATCCCCGTCCAGATAGCCGGAGAATTGTATATCATCTGAATCAACATCACCAGAGCCATCAGTATCACTGGTTAATGTAAAAAGCTTCCCATGTGTCTCATGTTTACTCTCATCAAATAACGGTGATTCGCTTTCAAAAAGCGACAGTTGTCGGCTTCCGGCAGACTTCGCATAAGATGTAGAAATGAGTTTCTTCAGCCCAAACCGTGTAAAATTAGCTGCGAAGTACCTTGTAAAATTCGACCATTCCGGGTCATCACACGGAAGTAAGATGGTCTTATCCCGAAACACATCTGGATTATACTCCACATATGCATTCATTTCCGACTCAATATCAGCATACTGCGTGTAGAATTCATCATTTTGAACAGTTTTTGCCCTACTAAGGCTTGTATTCCCCGCCATATATTTATCAGCCTCCTACGCCAAATTGTTTACTTATCAATGGACTCAGACGTAATTCGGAAAAGGTCATCAATTCCGCAATTGAAAAGAGTACATAATTTCTCAACAGTAAAGTAGTCTATTCGGGTCGCTTTATCGTTGTATAAGTTTGATATTGTATTTCGTGATAGTCCCGTTTTCTCGTGTACAGACTGGATGGAGTATCTATGTTCCCCCATCAATGTAGATAGTACACAATGAATTGCCATTTTGCACCTCCTCCAAAGTATACTGCCATTATAACACACAAGAACACCATTGTAAACTACATCATGGTTATATTACTTAGCAATTAAATCAATGCACGAGCGTTTAATGCCTATCGACTGGTTACGACTTTTCTTGTGTACCTGCACCCGGTTGTCCGATAATTCGTACACCCATAAAATGCGCCGTACTGCCCGTTGCGTTTTACAAGAGGCGCGCCACAAAGTGGACAGGTAAAGGCTTCCTTTCGCATCTCCTCCTGGTATCGGCTCTTAAGCTCAAGAGCAAAGGAGGAGGTGTTTTTTTCTGTGGTAATGAGGTACACTCGCTTTTTTGCGCGGGTCATTGCCACATAGAAGAGGCGTCGCTCTTCGGCATCCGGGTATGTATCCGCTTTCTCAAGTAACATATCAATGAGCGGAGGGTTCTGCACCTTGCTCGGAAAGCCCATGTAGGAAGCCCGATTATTGATGATAAAGACAAAATCTGCTTGTAGCCCCTTCGACCTATGTGCGGTGTAAAATGCCATTCGGAGATCAGGTCGGGACGGGAGGCATACATCCAGCACCTTTGAGATGTTGTTGTAGGACAAGCGCAGTCGACCGCTTTCTTTAAGAAGGTCGGAGTCGAATTGGTATCGCCCAATGAAGTAAACGGTGCTATTCTGAGGCAAATCCTCCAACTTCGAGAGCATGAACTGAATTGCCCATTTATCCGTGTATCCCTGGATTTCACCGAGAACATACTGCTCGGTGTCGTTTGACGCGCGAATGGCTTTCTTAAGCTGATTCGGGTTCTCCATGATGAAGCGGCTCGAAATGTCGATAAGTCTCTGCGAGAAACGATATGTGGTCTCTATCTTACTCGTCTCTGAGTTTCCCCAATACCGCGCAAAATTGAGGATATACCCGATGTCACTTCCGGCAAATCGGTAAATGCTCTGCCAGTCATCGCCCACGCAGAACAACGAAAAGAAGGCATCCTTTCTCACGGCTTGGAGGAGGCTATACTGCCCTTTGGAAATGTCCTGATACTCGTCGATAACGACATACTTGAAGCTGTGGTGGAACGTCCCGGCGATGACATGGTCGCAAGCGCGGTTTATCATATCGCTGAAGTCGATTGAACCTTCGCTCGCAAGCATCTTCTCATAGGCATCAAAAATAGGATTAAAGAGCCGCACAAGCACCTTCTGTCCTACAAAGGACGGAGCCGCGCACAAGTCCATCAATCCCTGCGAGGTCAAGCGGTTGCTTTTTGACAGCGACAAGACGGTTTGAAAAAGCTCCGCAAGCCCATCAAGGACATTCTTTTTTCCCGTGTCCATCTGCGAGAACAGTTCGTTTACGGAGACCTGCTCCATTGATACTCCATGCTTTTGGAGAGCTTTCCGAAGGTTATCGAGGAGGCTGCCATTGAGTTTCTCATATGCAAAGCACTCTATCAGAGCGGTGCTGTTCGCTTGATGGATGCTCTCTTTCCATGCGATACCTTCTTGGTAAACTTCAGTCGCCGTCTTTCCATCACGGCCCGAAAAATATGAAGGTACTTCTCCCTTACTGTTCGTGCCGAAGTATTCAATGTAAATATCGTACTGGGGCAGGTAGAAATCCGGGTAGTATTGCCCGAATTCCTCAGTGCGGGTATCGACCTTGTACGAGGCTTCATATTGGTATGCGATGCCATATTGAGTGAGAAAGTTAGCGATTTCCATTTCGCCATAGCTCTTTACGGTTTCACCCTTGATTGTGGTCGGAGGATTAGTTGTCAAATACTCCTTGTATGATCGCTCGGAATCAAAGTCAAACTCAGACTTCTGATTAACCCGATGAAAGAGCATATAGACCATGAGAAGTCGGGCATATTCGTCATCTTCGAGGCAATTATCAATCTGCTCCCGAATGAACCTGCGTGAATCGCCTTTGTATATAAGCGGAGCTTTTCCTTCGGCTTTTCTTATGATATCCAAGCCGAGCTTGTGGAATGTCGAAACCCTAATGTCGAGGTTTGTCTCCTTAACAAGCCGGGCGTTCATCTCGCTCGCCGCGGCGTTTGTAAAGGAAAGAACGAGGATTTCATCAGGCTTACAAGCCTCGGTTGCGAGGAGGTATTTGACCTTCCCTAATATGGTCGTGGTCTTTCCAGTTCCGGCTCCGGCAACTACGAGGTGGTTTGGTGCATCCTTTACGATGCACCCCATTTGTTGGTGGTCAAGAGGCCGCCCTTCTATGTTGCCGATGAGCCGATACGCCTCGGTAATTGCGTTCTTGAGCCATAAGGAATTGTGGGCTGAAATGCTACTATTGAGGTTGGAGAGCGCAGTCTGAAAAAGGCCACTCTGCCGCTGTAGTTCACGGTGTGACGAGGATTTTCGAAGTTTGCGATTCTGTCCCGCAAGTCGACTCTCCAATTGAAGCCAGGAAGCAAGAGTGCTTGTATAATCGTAGTCGTAGATATATCCAGGAGTATCATGAAGGAGGTTCTCTATGCCCTGGGTCGCTGCCACCACTTCGTCAATGGCAGAACGGCATAGAGCATCACGCTCGTCCTTCTTTTGTTTCCGATTAGCAAAAAAGCTGTCGAGTAGACCCAAGCGAGCCGCCTCCTTTCTACGGTATTCGGTTTTGCCGAAAGGTTAAGTTTCGCCGATAGGTTCATTATAAATGCACTTTATGGCGTATCTCAACCCCATTTTTCCTTTCAAGTCCATCCTATTTCCGTGTCAAATGCCGAGAAACACACAAGCGTTATGTACCAAAGTGGGCAAAATCAGCCCGCAATACGAGCAAAACCCCCTAATTAGGGGCTTTTTTGAGCGTTATTTGCGCCCAGCATCGCGTTTCACAAGGTAATCAGACACCGTTGTGTGCGAGTGAAAGCTCTCCCGGACGCGGTATTGCGCCGCCTCCGGAAAGTCCGGCGGGCGATACCGTATGATGCGGCGCGCGGAACGGGCGGCTTTTCAGCAGCGAAATTCCGGGAGGAAGAGCACCTGCAATAGAGAATACTTTAGTTGTTTCAACCGCCTCATTGAAGGTCATATACGGCAGTATGGATGGGATTCTTGCCGCAAGCATGCTTTTTCCGGAGCCGGGAGGGCCTATCATCATCAGATTATGACCTCCGGCAGCCGCCACCTCAAGCGCTCTTTTCGCCTCAAGCTGCCCCTTGACATCCTTGAAATCCGGAAGAGTCAGGGAAATCTCCTCATCCTTGAAATCGGATTTTTCAAGCGGCTTTATCGGTTCAATTCCGTTGAGGTGGTTGAGAAGCTGCGAAACGGTTTTAACAGGATAAACCTCTATGCTTTCGGCGACGCAGCCCTCTGCGGAGTTTGCCGCCGGAATATATATTTGCCTGAGCCCTTGCTGCTGAGCGGTTATTACCATGGGGAGGACACCGTTTATGTGCCTGACCTCTCCGCTGAGTGAGAGCTCGCCTATAAACGCCGCAGAGTCAACCTCACAGCGAAGCTGACGCGTTGCAAGCAGCAACGCTATAAGTATCGGAAGGTCGTATACGGGGCCTTCCTTTCTTATATCCGCGGGGGCAAGGTTTACGGTGACGTGGCTGACGGGAAAGTCCAGCGAGCAGTTCTTTATAGCCGAACGCACTCTGTCTCTTGATTCGCTGACCGCCGCGTCGGGCAGACCGACAGTGTCAAACCGTGCGGTTCCGCCGGAGATGTCCGCCTCGACCTCCACAAGGAAGGATTCCATACCGAAAAGTCCCACGCTCTTTACCTTTGAAAACAAAGCATCGCCTCCCAATAATCGGTTTTGCCGTACCGGTGGATTTATCAGTCCTCTTTATTTTCCGGTTGTGTATCGGTTTCGGATTCGGCTGAATCCTCCGTGCTTTCAACCTCTGCATCCTGTGCTTCGGCGACGTCGGGGAGCGGAAGCTCCGGAAACTCCGAACCGGTCGCATCATCTAAAGGCATTTCTTCAACGGGGCACAGTGCGCGCAGGGGCTTGGATTTTTTAATTGTGCCCTGCTTTTGCATAATCAGCAGCACAATCAATATCAGCGCCATAAACAGCGAGCAGATTGCGCCGAAGCTCATTCCCTTGGGCGAGTATTTAAATTCAATCGAGTGTTCGCCGGCAGTTATATCCACTCCGAGCAACGCCGTACCGATTTTGACATATTGCGATACATCGACCTTTTGTCCGTCCACATATACGCTCCAGCCCTCATCGTACGGTATTGAGGTGTAGACAAGTCCGTCGGCGGAGGCGTTTAGCTTTCCCTTTATGTGTGTTTCCTCAAAGCTTTCAACCTGAAGGGAGTCCGCCTTGAGTATCTCATAACCCTCTTTAAATGCCGCTTCATTAACACCCACGGCATAGAAGTAGATGTATCCCGAATTGCCGTTGTCAATGTCCATTTCAACGCTGATTTGTGTACCCGCGGGCTGAAGACCCACATCAAGAATATAGGGGCGCTCGATGTTCTGCGTCTGAGAGGACATGCTTCCGTTGACCTGAATGCTCTTGATGTTGCTGGATTTTACATAGAGGTAAACGTTTTGCTGCTTTTCAACTGAGATGTCAATGGTGAGACTCGCATCGGAATCCTTCTGCGTACGGAAGAAGGTGATGTTTCCTGTTTCAAGGTCCGAATCCCATATCTGGTCAAGGTTTGTCGAATCCTCAACGAATATCGGCAGCTTGTCAAATACGCCGGGTATGCCGGTGGCGGCTGCAAAGTAATCCGACTGTGCGTCAAAGGGGTTGCTTATGGATATCGGCTCCCATGACTTTACGGCTGAATTAACTCTGTATGCTATGGGCAGATAGTAGATGTTTTCAAGTGCATTGTATTTGCCTTCAACAAAAAGCTCCTTGAAAAACTCCGGGTTGACCCTTTGAGTGGTTCTGTTGTCAAACAGGTATTTCATTGAAAACATCGCATTATACACGGGCGTCTGTGAGTTGTAGGTATAGCTGTTGATGTAGTTTCCGACCATTCCGACCTTGCTTTGAAGGTTGGAGAGCGATTCGTACGCCATTGAGGAGAAGATGGACGCACCGTTGTAGTAGTACCATGACGGGTCCATTCTCGTGCGCAGGGATGTAAGCTCCATGCGGTAGAAATCGCTTTGGTCGTATTCGTCAAGCCGGGCCTTTGCCGTCCGGAAATCGTCAAGGTCTCCGACATAGGCCTCCTTAGGCTGGTCCATGCTGTAATTGTCGGTGTTGGCGACGGTGTATTCTGCGCAGATGCAGCAAAGCAGCAGCGCGGATATTGCCGTTTTGTGGTATTTCGGATTGCCCATTATACCGAATGCCACACAGTAGAAAACAACAAAAATGATGCTTATCCACACGGATAGCTCATCGACGTTTTTGGACTTTATCTCCTGAACGAGGATTATGAACGCTATCAGCCCCACACCGGCACCGAGTATCTGACGCTTTGAAAATTCCCCGATGTTTTTAAAGGCCTTGAATGCCATGGTGAGTATTACGAAGGAATAGATGAAGGAGAAGCGGTAGGGCAGGTCATTCGGGAAGTGGAAGCCGTGCCATATATAGTTGAGATAATTCACATTGAAGCTGAAAAAAAGGATTGCGAGCATGGCAATGTCGGTGAGCTTTTCCTTGAGCGGTATTTTTTTCGAGAACAGATAAAGCGGCACAAGCATAAGCGGGAGAATGCCGCAATAAATATTGGGCAGCACGTCCTCGCCGCTGCTGCGTATGGTCGGGTCGACACTTGCCAGGGAGTTTGCAAGAAAATCGAATATCGAAAAATATGATTTATAGGTTTCCGGCCATGTTCCGGAGGTTGCGGAGCACGCCTTGAGTATGAAATAAAGCGGAACCAGAACTCCCGCACAGACAAGTCCCGCCGAGAGTGCGGCGGCGGCAAAGCGTGCGCAGCGGTCAATTAGAACGCTGTTTTTTATTGCTGCGGAGATTCTTTTTCTGAGTGACGGCCGTGCGCCGTCCTCATAGACGAGGTCCGCAAATTTGTCGGTGATGTTTGCGTGTGCGACAAAGTAGGCGATAAAATATATCACCGAGAATATGCACACCATGTAAGCCATGTAATAATTTGTCAGAAGCGTCACAACCAGCGCCGAGAGGAAAAGCTTTATTTTCCCCTCATTGATGATTTTTTCTATACCGAGTATTACAAGAGGGAAGAGCCAGAATGCATCCAGCCACATGACGTTCCAGTAGTAGGCTATAAAGAACCCGCAGCAGGAATACAGCACACCGAAGCCTGCGCTTGTCGCATCGTGTACCTTGTGCGAAATCTTGAGATACCATGTGAAGGCTCCGGAGGCGAACACTGCCTTGAGCAGTATCATGGTTGCTATTGCCTCCGGAATGTTTTCGTGACCGAAAAGCATAACAACAATGAGAAAGGGTGACGAGAGATAATTCAGGAAGTTGCCTAAAAAGCTGCCGCCCAGGCCTGAGGTCCATGAATACAGCAGCGAGTCTCCTCCTGTCAGTCTTTCATAAAACTCTGCAAACAGCGGACCGTATTGATGATACATGTCCATGCGGAGTATGGTTTTGTCTCCGAAGGGCACAAGCTCGTAGCAGAAGTACACCACGAGCATTATTATCGCCGTACAGAAGCCTGCGAGGATTACGAAGGAGTTGTTTTTTAAGAACGCGCCTATACCGCGCTCCTTTTTCAGTTCTTTATTCATTTTCCGTCCTCTTTCATGAAAATGGATTTTTTTACATTACTTGTAATAGTAACATATTATTGCCGAAGTTTCAATACGTTAAAGCCTTGCTGAATGTTAATTTTATTTGATGTTCTATCGCGGGACAAGGATTCATAAATATTACAAAGGCGGTGATACGGTGAAGGCGTTCGCACAGGCTGTGGGCTTTTTGCCCGAAAATATTCGCGCAGTGCTTATGTGCCTGCCGGAGCAGACGGCGCAGCGCATAAGCGAGGTGCGTCTGCGTGCAAATCAACCGGTGGTTCTTGTTACGGGAGCATCATCTTCTTTCATAACAATATCGGGGAGATTTACGAGAATATATTCCGATAATGTTATGCGCGCATCGCCTGAGGACATCGCCTGTGCGCTCGGAGCCTTCTGCGGGTATTCGGTGCACAGCTGTCAGCAGAGCATAAACCGCGGCTTTATAACTCTTGCGGGAGGTCACAGGGCGGGTCTGTGCGGTACTGCCGTCTCCTCGCGTGACGGCATACTTTCATTGAAGGACATATCCTGTCTGAACCTTCGCATAGCCCGGCAGTTTATCGGCTGCTCGAAGCCTGTTTTTGAAGCTCTCGGGGCGCGGGTGCTTTGCGGAGTGCTGCTTTGCGGTTCTCCCTCAAGCGGAAAAACCACACTCCTGCGCGACCTTGTGCGTGCGCTGTCCTCCGGTGAGGCGGGGGAATATTACAAGGTATGCGTGGTGGATGAGCGCAGCGAGATAGCGGCATGCTCGGCGGGGGTTGCACAGATGCAGCTCGGTCCGAATACGGATGTGCTCAATGCCTATCCCAAGAGTGAGGGGATATTGTCGGCGCTTCGCTCCATGTCGCCTCAGCTTATAGTCTGCGACGAGGTCGGCTCGATGGATGATGTTCAGGCAATAATGAGCGGGCTCGATTCGGGGGTGTCCTTCATAGCCGCCGCCCATGCCGGGAGCGAGGAGGAGCTGCGTTCGAGGACGCAGATAAGGCGGCTGATGGATACCCGCGCGTTTTCAAGCATAATTATGCTTGAATCGGCAGCGTGTCCTACGCGTATAAAGCGAATATATACCTATGAGGAGTGGTCGGGAAAGACATGAAAACCGTGGGAACAGTGCTTGTTATGAGCGCTTGTATGCTCGCCGGCTTCTTTTTTGCGTCCGCGGGAGAGCTGAGGGTAAGGAATCTGAGGGCGCTGTGTCTGCTTTTGTCGGCCATGCGCCGGGAAATGATGTACAGGCAAAGCAGCCTTGCCGAGCTTATTAAGGGCGCGTGTGAGCGTGAGGAGATGAAGAAGCTCGCATTTTTGCCGGTTTGCTGTGAGCTTTTTGAGAGCGGAGAGCCGTTTGCATATGCGTGGCGGACCTCACTTGAGCAAAAGGGAAGGCTTTGTCTGCTTAACGGTGAGGATATCGGGCTTTTGTGTGCTTTCGGGGATGCTCTGGGAACCACAGACTGCGAGGGTCAGCTTTCGCTGATAGATGATTATTCGGAGATTTTTTCCTTGCGCTCCGTTCAGGCGCGGGAGAGCGCCGGGAAGTACGGTAAGCTGTGCAGAAGTCTGGGCTTACTTGCCGCAGCCGGTGCGGCGATAATACTTATATAGGAGAGCGTCCATGAGTGTGGATTTTGTTTTTAAGGTGGCGGCAGTCGGAATCATAGTTGTAATACTCAATCAGCTGCTGTCAAAATCCGGCAGAGAGGAATATGCCACATTGACAACCATAGCCGGGATTGTTGTGGTTCTCATCATGCTCATACCGCAAATAGAAAACGTAATGAGGGCACTTCGCTCCCTCTTTGGGCTGTAAATATGGATATATTCGGAATTGCGGCGCTTGCGTGTGTCGGCTGCGTCACTGTCGCGCTTGTAAAAAAATATGCTCCGGAATATGCCGTGATGGTTGAAGCGGCAGGCATAGCGGCGGTGCTGTTTTTCTCGGTTTCACAGCTTTCCGAGGTCTTCGGACAGCTCGGCAGGGCGGCGGAATCCGCGGGAGCATCGGCTGAATACACCTCGTTGCTGTTCAAGGCGCTGGGAATATCTGTTGTAGGTGCGCTCGCGTCGGATGTTTGCAAGGACGGCGGTTCATCTGCGCTCTCAACGGCGGTGGATATGTTTTCAAAGGCGGCGATACTCGTGCTTGCGCTGCCCATGATTAAGGCTGTGTTTGCGCTTGCCGCTGCGTATCTGTGAGGAAAGAAAATGAAAAAAAGATGTCTGCGTAGCTTCTTGCTTGCACTGTTGCTGGCAGTTCTGCTTGCCCCGGCGGCATATGCGTCGGATGAGCTTTACAGTCGCCAGAGCGACGCCTCGGGAATTTCGGAGATTTACGAAAAGCTTGATGAGGACACGAAACAGCTGCTTGAGCAGCTCGGTGTGTCGGGAGCGGATTTTGAACAGCTTTTCTCCGTAACTCCGAAGAAATTCATTTCGCTGATATTTGATATATTTACCGGCAGGGCGGTTTCGCCCTTGAAGAGCGGACTGAAGATTCTTGCCGCGCTCATGCTTTCCTCTCTGGTTAACGGAGTGCTTCCGGAAGGCTCGGGCGGCAGAAAAGCCGCATCGTTTATGTGCGGAGTGTTTACGGTGCTGTGCGTGGCGTTTCCCGCATCATCCGTAATCGGTAACGCGCGTTCGGCAATTTCGCTCTGCTCGGAATTTATGCTGATATTCATACCTGTTTTTGCCGCTGCGGTTGCCGCCGCCGGCAATCCGGTGCTTGCCGTGTCATACGGCTCGTTCGCAACAGGCATTTTGCAGGTGATTTCGCAAACGGTGTCGACCCTTATGCTGCCGCTTGTAAATGTTTCGGCAGCTCTCGGTATAACCGGTGCCGTGGCTCCGCAGCTTGCGGGAGAAAAATTCGCCTCGGCTGTGCGTAAAACAGTCACCTTTACGCTCGGCTTTGCAGGTATAATATTCAGCGGTCTGCTCTCGGTAAAAAGCTTGCTTGCGGCATCCTCGGACACCCTTGCCTCCCGTGGAGTGAAATTTCTTCTCGGCAGTGCGGTTCCGGTTGTGGGTGCGGCTCTCAGCGAGGCATATTCTTCGGTTGTGGGCGGACTGTCCATGCTGAAAAACACCGCCGGAGTGTTCGGTATAGCGGTCTGTATTCTGATGTTTCTGCCTGTTGCGGCGGAGCTTACGGCGTGGCTTGCGGTGTTCTTTTTCTGCGGAGTGTGCGCCGATATGCTCGGTGAGGGTGCGTCCGCATCGCTTATGAGCTCGCTTTCATCCTGCACCTCCGTGCTGCTGTCGATGACGGTTTTCATGCCGGCGCTCACCGCGGTATCGCTCGGAATAGTGTTGAAAATAAGGACGGGGTAAACGGAATATGGACATTATTGCAAGCTGGGCTGCAGGTCTTACTGCGGCATCAATTACCGGAGCGCTGGTTTGCCTTCTCGCGCCCTCGGATAAAAGCGAAAAGCTCATTCGCACTCTTGCGGCGGTTTTTGTGATAACGGCAGCGCTTTCGCCTCTGCTTTCAAAAAAAGACATCCCCGGCAATCCGTTTGTTGCCGGGAGCACGCACGATTTTTCGGAAGATATTTTGCAGAGCATTGTGCGTCAGGGTGAGATAGCGGTAAGGGCGGCTGTCGAGCAGGTGCTCATCTCGTGCGGAGCGGACGATTATGAAATATACGTAAGCGTGGTGGCGGACGGAGAGAACGGAGTAAAGGTGGAGGCGCTTGAGGTTGTGCTTGCCGCGGAGTTCAAAGAGAAAACGGCAGCCGTGTTTTCAGAGCTGGTAAAAATCTACCCGGAGTGTACGGTGAGGTGAAAAGAGTGAAGGATATCCTCGTAAAAATACGCAGCAGGCTTGCCTCGGATAAAAAGCTGCTGCTCATAGCCGGGGCGGGAGTGCTGGGTATGCTTCTGCTTCTCCTGTCGGAGCTTGTTCCGGGTTCGGGAGAGAGGGTGTCCGGGGAGCAGAGCGCGCCGGAAACGCTTGTAACCCTGCCGAACGAATCGCTTGAAACACTTGAACAAAGACTTACTCGCCTTGTCTGCTCCATAGACGGCGCGGGCAGAGCGGTGGTTATGGTTAGCTTTGAGGATGAGGGCGAAACGGTGTATGCGCGCAATTCCGCAGAGTCGGCGGAAAGTGACGGCGAAAATGTGAAAAGCTCCGGGCAAAGTGAATATGTGCTTGCAGGGGACGCCAAGCAGGGGATGCCTCTGAAAAGTCTGTATCCTTCGGTGCGCGGCGTGGCGGTGGTATGTGAGGGCGGCGACTCGTCTGCGGTAAAGCAGGCGGTGCTTGACAGTGTGTCGGCTGTGCTCGGCATAAGCAGGGCGGATGTGTCCGTCGTAAAGATGGGCTCCGATAAATGAATTATTTCGGGAGGAATAACAATGAATTTACTCATCAGAAAAAGGCAGATAATTCTCGGTGCGCTCGTTGTCGCACTGGGTGCGGCGGTCGCGGTCAACTGGCATTATACAAAGCCGCAGCTTGAGCCGTCCGGGGAGCAGGACACGACACAGCAGGTGCAGCAGGCAGAGAATCTCGGCGATGCGCTCTATGTCAACACCTCTCCCACGCAGCAGAACACATGGTTTGCAGACGCAAGACTCGAACGCAGCGTCGCCCATGATGAGGCGAAGGAGGTGTTCGCACAGGTGATTGAAAGTCCGGAGGCATCGGTTGACGCGGTTCAGAGTGCCTCGGCGTCACTTGACGAGCTGAGCGCGCTTATAAAGCTGGAGGCGGATTTGGAAACTCTCATAAGTGCCAAAACCGGCAGTGAAAGCATAGTTACCGCCGGCGATGACGGGGTAAAGGTTATAGTTGAGAAGGGTATTCTCAATGATACGGCGGTGTTTCAGATTAAGGAGGTAATCCTTGCCAACAGCAGCTTCTCCGCTGAAAATATTACAATAATTGAAGCAAAATAGTTGTGTATTTGCGATTTCTGTGGTACAATATATAACACTATGTATCACAAGGAGGCGCATTGAGTATGTCGGAGCCCGAAAAAACCGAGCGCGGCGGAGAGCTTATTATATCTGAGGATGTTATTGCCTCTATCGCGGCGAATGCGGCGCGTGATGTTGAGGGTGTCAGCTCGCTCGCTTCGCGCCCCAACGACCTGAGCATATTATTCAAGGGCGACAAGCCCGGAAAATCAGTCAGGGTGTGGAACGGCGATAACGATGTTAAAATTCAGATGTATATCAATATAAAAAGCTCGGCAAACATTCCCACGGTTGCCTCCGCAGTTCAGAGAAGCGTAAAAAATGCGGTTCAGGGCATGACCGGTAAGGTCGTCACGAGGGTGAATGTGAATATTGCCGGAGCGGACTTTGAAGGCTGAAGGGAAAAAGCACATGACAAGACGTGAATCAAGAGAGCAGGCGTTTGTTCTGCTTTTTGAAAAGGAATTCAATCCGGAACTGGGAATAGATGAAATTATATCCCGCGCAAGAGAGGCTCAGCTCGCCGAAATCGACGATTTCGCAGCCTGCGTTGCCAACACGGCAACCGATAACAGAGCCGAAATCGATTCGATAATCGAGAGCAACTCCATAGGCTGGCGCGTCGACAGGCTGCCTAAGGTTGCGCTGTCACTGCTGCGGCTGGCGCTTGCGGAGATGAAATATATAGACAATATTCCCGTGAGCGTTTCCATAAACGAGGCGGTGGAGCTTGCGAAAATATATGCCACTCCGGAGGATGCGTCATTTATAAACGGCATACTCGGAACCGTGGCAAGAGCATCGGAAAAATGAAATACTTAGGAATAGATACAAGCAACTACACAACCTCTGCGGCTGTGTACGACAGCGGCACGGGGCTTGCGGTGCAGAAAAAGAAACTGCTGCCCGTCAAAAAAGGAGAGAGAGGGCTTCGCCAGAGCGATGCCCTTTTTCATCATACGGTACAGCTCCCGGAGGTGACCGATGAGCTGTTCGGCGAGGTGTGCGCGCCGGTCGATGCAGTCGGAGTGTCGGTGTCGCCGACAACGCGCCCCGGCTCATATATGCCGTGCTTCCTTGCGGGGGTAGCTGCCGCAAAAACACTTTGCGCCGCATCGGGCATACCGCTTTATACATTCTCGCATCAGCAGGGTCATATTGCCGCGGCATTGTATTCGGCAGGGAAGACGGAGCTTATCAATGAACGCTTCATAGCCTTTCACGTTTCCGGCGGCGCAACGGATGTACTTCTGGTATCTCCGGACGAGGACAGGATAATTCTGCCGGAGCTGATAGCTTCATCAAGTGACTTGAAGGCCGGACAGGCAGTAGACAGAACCGGAGTAGCCCTCGGGCTCGATTTTCCCGCAGGTGCCGCTCTTGACGCTCTTGCCCGGCAAAGTAAAAGGACATTTAACATAAAGGTAAAGCTTGTCAACGGCTGCTGCTCGCTTTCGGGACTTGAAAACAAATGCATGAAGATGATATCCGACGGCGAAGCGCCGGAGGATGTTGCGCGGATGTGCATAGAGTATATAGCCGCAGCCCTCTCGGCAATGACAGAGGCCGCAACAGCGAAATACGGCAGTCTTCCGCTGGTGTATTCCGGAGGGGTTATGTCAAACAGTATCATCAGAGAACGCTTTGCCGAAAAATACAAGGCATACTTTGCACAGCCTGATTTTTCGTGCGACAACGCAGCGGGTACAGCGTACCTTGCTTATTTGAAGGGGAGCAGAGATGGAAGCGTATAAGCCTAAAATATATACGGTCTCTCAGCTTAACAGATATGTAAAAAGCGTGCTTGAGGAGGACCCTGCGATAAACCCCGTATTTATTGTGGGAGAAATTTCAAACTTCAAGCGTTATGAGGCGAGCGGCCATCTGTATATGAGCATCAAGGACTCTCAGAGCTCGGTCAGAGCGGTTATGTTCAGAGGTGATGCTCAGAGACTTAAATTTACGCCCGAAAGCGGTATGAGCGTCATACTGTGCGGACGCGTTTCGGTATATGAGCGCGACGGAGCGTATCAGGTGTATATTTCCGATATGCAGCCGGACGGTGCGGGTGCGCTTGCGGTTGCGTTTGAGCAGCTGAAAAATAAGCTTTCGGCGGAGGGTCTGTTTGATGACTCAAGAAAGCCCGCCCTGCCGAAATTCCCATCCAGAGTCGGAGTAATCACCTCCGGGGAGGGCGCGGCACTCAGGGATATACTCAACGTGCTTTCCAGACGCTATCCCGTCGCACAGGTTATTTTGTGCCCGGTTCAGGTTCAGGGCGAAGGCTCATCGGCTCAGATAGCTGCCGCAATAAGGCTTTTCAATGAGAAAAAGGCCGCCGATGTGCTTATTGTCGGCAGGGGCGGCGGCAGTGTCGAGGATTTGTGGGCATTCAATGAGGAGATAACGGCAAGAGCTGTTGCCGCCTCCGTAATTCCGGTTATATCCGGCGTCGGGCATGAGACTGATTTTACGATATGCGATTTTGTTGCCTCTCTTCGTGCGCCTACGCCGTCTGCGGCGGCAGAGCTTGCCGTTCCGGATGCTGCGGAGCTTAAAAACGATATTCTTATGAAAACGGCATATCTGAACCGACTGATTATAAACGAGGTCGGAAGAATGCGAAAACGTCTTGAGGTCTGTGCCGGTTCAAGGGTGATGAAAAATCCCTCTGTATTGCTTGATGACAGGCGCAGGTATCTCGATGAGAGCCGCAGTGCGTCGGAATCGGCGCTTGAAAAGAGGCTCACCGCCGGCAGAGCACAGCTTTCCGCTCTTGCGGGAAGGGCGGACGCACTCAGCCCACTGAAGGTGCTTTCAAGAGGCTATGCGGTTCCGGCATCGGACGGAAGGGTGCTTGTCCGCACCGAGGATTTCAAACCCGGCACCCGCTTCTCGCTGCGTGTGTCAGACGGCACGGTTCAGGCTGTTGCCGAAAGCTCTGAAAGGAATGTGTAATATGGATTTCGATTACGAGGCTTCAATGAAAAAAATAGAGGAAATAACCGCAAAGCTTGAGTCGGGAGAGCTTTCTCTCGAGGAGTCTCTGAAGCTTTTTGAGGAGGCGGCAGGGCTTATAAAGTCGTGCAGCGCATTTCTCGATGCCGCGGAGCAAAGAGTCAAAAAGCTTGCAGAGGAATAAAAAGATTAACTCCTTCAAACGGCAGCGTTGTGTCTTTTGTGCCTGAAGCGAAAGGAATGGTTATAAGCATGATATATAAGGATTTTGAAAGAAAGCTTGCTCTGATAGAGAGTGCGCTTTACACCCCGTTCAAAGAGTATGTGCAGGGGCAGTCGGAGGTTGCGCAGGCAATGCGCTATACCCTTGAAAGCGGAGGAAAGAGAATACGTCCCGTACTCACCCTTGAGTTTGCGCAGTGCTGCGGAGGAAACGAGGAAGCAGCCCTTCCGTTCGCGTGTGCCGCGGAATATATTCACACCTATTCTCTCATACACGACGATTTGCCGTGTATGGATAATGATGACCTCAGGCGCGGAAGACCGTCCTGCCATAAGGTATACGGCGAGGCAAATGCGCTTCTGGCGGGTGACGGTCTGCTTACTCTTGCCTTCGGCATGATAGCCTCCGCCGACCTGTCCGCCGAAAAGATACGCCGTGCGTGTGCAGTGCTTTCGCGTTACTCCGGCATCGAGGGTATGATAGGCGGTCAGGCGATAGACCTCTATAATGAGGGTAAAAACGCCGGAATTGACTCCCTGCGCCGTATGGACGAAATGAAAACGGGCGCGCTTATCACCGCCGCATGTGAGCTCGGCTGCATAGCCGCCGGAGCCGACGATGAGCAGATATCCGCCGCAAGGGAGTACGCCTCATGCATCGGACTTGCTTTTCAGATAAAAGATGATATACTTGACATCACCGGAGACACAGCCGTGCTCGGTAAGAAGACCGGAAGCGACGGCAGCAACGACAAGTCAACCTATGTCTCCCTGCTCGGACTTGCCGAGTGCGAGCGGGCGGTTGATTCACTTACGCAGGGAGCGGTTTCGGCGCTCGGAGTTTTCGCGGAACGCTCGGAAAATCTGCGCGAGCTTGCGTTGTATCTTGCAAAAAGAGAGAAGTAAAAGGTAACGGTCATGGAAGACAGGTATCTGAAGAATATAAAACAGCCGTCAGATCTCGGCTATCTGAGCGATGCGGAGCTTGAGGCTCTCGCGGGCGAGATACGCGGCGTACTCATTGACACTGTGCCGCACACGGGCGGACACCTCGCGTCGAATCTCGGTGTGGTGGAGCTGACCATCGCACTGCACAGGGTGTTCAAATCGCCTCGTGATAAAATCATATGGGACGTCGGGCATCAGATATATGTACATAAGCTGCTCACGGGCAGGTATAAGGATTTCCGTACGCTGCGCTCACAGGGCGGCTTGTCCGGTTTTGCCCGCCCGACAGAGAGCGAGCATGATATCTTTTTCAGCGGTCACAGCAGCACGTCCATATCCTCGGCGTTCGGAATTGCCGCGGCAAATGCTATAAATGATGACCGCAGCTATACCGTGGCGGTTATAGGCGACGGCGCAATGACGGGCGGACTTGCTTATGAGGCGCTTAATAATGTCGGTCATGCCGATAAAAGCCGGCTCATAATAGTTCTCAATGACAACGCGATGTCTATTTCGGAGAACGTCGGCTCGGTTGCGAGATATCTCGCTGTAATGCGTTCAAAGCCGGGCTACTTTAAAATGAAGGCTCTTACCGAACGCATAATAAACAAAATTCCCATTGTGGGCAAGAGTATATCCTCCACTCTGTTCAAGTCGAAAACCAGACTTAAAAACCTGATATACCGGAGTAATTTCTTCGAGGATATGGGTCTGAGATACATGGGTCCTATCGATGGACACAATATAAGACAGGTCTGCGAGGCTCTCGAGGGTGCAAAGCTTGTCGGCAAGCCGGTGCTTCTGCACATAAACACGGTCAAGGGGAAGGGCTATAACCCCGCGGAAAAAAGCCCGAGCCGGTATCACGGCCTTTCAAGGCAAGATAACAGCCCGAATGAGCCGTGCGCAAACGGTTCGTGTTACTCCGAGGAGTTCGGAACATTCTTGTGCCAGCAGGCATCCAAGGATAAGCGGATTTGCGCAATAACGGCGGCAATGTCGCTGGGTACCGGGCTCAAGCGCTTTTCACAGGACTATCCCGACAGATTCTTCGATGTCGGCATAGCCGAGGAGCACGCAATACCCTTTGCGTTGGGGCTTTCCGCCGGAAGCATGCTGCCGGTATTTGTTGTGTATTCCACATTTTTACAGCGTTGCTACGACCAGATTTTTCATGACGCGGCGCTTCAGGGACGCAAAATTGTTATAGCGATAGACCGCGCCGGCTTTGTCGGTGAGGACGGTGAAACACATCAGGGGCTTTATGATGTCGCGCTGCTCAACGGCATACCCGACATTTCCGTGTATTCTCCGGCTACCTACGGGGAGCTGCGCAACTGCTTCGTCAGGGCGTTTTACCATGTCGGAGGAGTGGTTGCCGTGCGCTATGCGCGCGGTGCGGAGTTCCGGATTCCTGAGGATTTTACCCCCTCATACGGGGATTTTGATGTTTACGGGGACCCGGACGCGGACACCGCAATTGTCACCTACGGCAGAATATTTTCCTTTGCAGCACAGGCTCGCAATGCACTGCTGCAGGAGGGCAAAAGCATAAAGGTTATCAAGCTTAACGCCGTAAAGCCGATGCCGTCCGGAGCTGTTGAAGCTGCCTTGGGCTGCAAGAGGGTGTTCTTCTTTGAGGAGGGCATACGCAGCGGCGGCATGGGCGAGCACTTTGCTCTTCTTCTTTCGGAGAGGGCGTATGAGGGCGAGTATATTCTCAAGGCCGTTCCCGATTGCTTTGTGGCTCAGGGCAGCGTGAGCGAACAGCTTGCGCGGTACGGGCTTGACACGGACGGAATGATAAAGACGCTGAAAGGGGAGAACCCCGGTAATGAGTGACAGGCGGAGACTTGATACAGCCGTGTTTGAGCGCGGACTTTCGGAAAGCCGCGAAAAGGCAAAGGCGTTGATAATGGCGGGACAGGTCTATGTCAACGGCATGAAGGCGCAAAAGGCGGGCGACGAGGTGAAGTCCGAGGATGTAAT
>LFRM01171545.1_pt1 | contig 61508 bp, 56 predicted proteins | sample 618341 | NCBI WGS metagenome assembly LFRM01 (sample SAMN03654438, study PRJNA283298) | anaerobic digester metagenome | isolation source: pool of bioreactors CSTR01a, CSTR02a, and CSTR03a thermophilic anaerobic... | place: Denmark: Kgs. Lyngby | collected 2014-05-21 | reverse complement strand
TGTATTAAATAAGGTAATACAAACTAAAAACTATAAACTGTAAAAATTACCGCTTTTTGAGCTGTTCCAGCACCGCGAATGGCGAAGAAGGCTTTTCGAGCTCATCGTCGGGCAGCGCCGCCTGTGAAGGACAACTCTCGTGCCGTGGCACGTAGGGCAGACTTAAAATTAAATCGTCCTCAACCAAATCGAGCACACTCATGTGCCGGGAAGAAAGGATTTTCTCGTCGAGAGATTCCTCTATTTCGCCCGATTCAGTCAAATCACTGTGAAGATCGGCCTCGGAAGTAACCAACTCCAGCACCGACTCATTATTTACATCAAACCTGAATAAACCAAGACAACGCTGGCAGACAAGCTGCGGACTGGCCTGCACATGCAAACGCAACAACCGTTTGCCACGCGCATCTTTTTCACCTTTCAGTGACCAGACAACCATACCGCTTTCATCTGTTAATTGCTCGGGTAAATCTTGCGTAAGCCTTAAAAAGGCACCTAAAGGTGTCTTGCCGTTTACCTCACCGGCCCGGCGCACAAAATCAAGGGAATCAATAAAAAGACCCTTGCCTGAACCCGCCTGGCTTTTCGCCGCCAGGCTTTCAGCTTGGCTTTTTTCAGCCTGGCCTTTTTCGTTACTCCCTTTTTCGTTACCCATGTCCTTGCCCGTTCCTTATTCCCTGCACTTCTTGATTCAAGGTTTGCACAAATATCGGAAAACATAGGATAATACACCGTTATTTATCATTTGGTCAATTAAAACAATGACAAACCGTGTTTCCCGTCTTATTCTTGCGTCATCTTCCCGCTACCGAAAAGAAATGCTGGAGAGACTCCGCCTCCCGTTTGAAGCGATCTCCCCTGACATTGACGAAACCCCGCATCCGGGCGAAACACCCGCCCGGCTAGCCTTGCGGCTTTCAGTCGAAAAAGCGCTGGCCATTGCGGCCAACCACCCAGACAGCATCATTATTGGTTCAGACCAGGTCGCCACACTTGATGGCTCGCCCATTGGCAAACCCGGCAACTTTGACGCAGCCAGAAAACAACTGCAGGCACTATCTGGCCAATGCGTGGAATTTCATAGCGCACTGGCCGTTACCGATGGCAGCAGAACCGAATCGGCCGACATCATTACGCGATGTTATTTCAGGCAACTCAGCGATGCTGAAATTGTACACTACCTTGAAATTGAAAAACCCTTTGACACCGCCGGCAGTGCAAAAGCCGAAGGATTGGGCATTACCCTGATGGAAAAAATGGAAAGCGACGACCCGACCTCTATTATCGGCCTGCCTTTGATTACCCTGGCCCGGATGCTCCGCTCATTTGGCATTAACCCCACCCTATCTGCCCAGGAAAACCCGCACCATGACTAAAACCCTGCACCTGATACCCGTTGGCCTGGGCGAGGCCCCCACTTCTTCGTGGCTGCCTGCTGATGCCCAGGCACTGGCTTCGCGCCTTACCTGTTATATTGCCGAAAACGCCAAAACCGCCCGCGCTTTCCTGAAACTGATTGGCACTCAAAGCCCCCTGCAGGAAATCACCATTCATACGCTTGGCGCAAAAACAAGCGCGGGCGAAATCAACCAATGGCTTAATGATGCCGGCCCAAACAGCGAAATCGGCCTGGTGTCCGAGGCCGGCTGCCCCGCTGTTGCCGACCCTGGCGCCAAAGTCGTCATGGCGGCCCATAAAATGGACATCCGCGTCATTCCATGGGTAGGACCTTCTTCTATCTTGCTGGGCTTAATGGCCAGTGGCCTTGACGGGCAACGTTTTGCTTTTCATGGTTACGCCCCCGTCAACCCCGCCGAACGCAGCAAACAACTGAAAGCCTGGGAAGCACAATCAGCCAAACTGCAACAAACCCAGCTATTTATAGAAACCCCCTATCGCAATGCTGCCATGTTTGAGTCTTTGCTTAACGCCCTGCGACCCGATACCCGCCTGTGTATTGCACGCTCTGTCACCACCGGGGAAGAGTGGATCAAAACCAAAACCATTGCCCAATGGAAAGCCGGCCCGGCCCCCGAACTGGATAAAAAACCCACCCTCTTTCTGTTTTTGGCCAGTTAACGGCTTAACCGGCTAGCTGTCCTCCTGCGCGGCCAAGTCCATTAAAATCGCGGCCGTTTGGATGTCGGGCTGGCCGTCATGGCGTTGCGGGCGGTAGTGCATCTGAAACGCCTGCAGCACCCGCTGGGTTGACACTTGGGCCCCGGGCCCAAATTCCACCTCGTAACCAATATGCCGCAGTTTTTCCTGAAACCACAGTAAATCCGGCACACCCTCCACCGCCAGGCGGGCCTCGTATTGGCGGACACGGTTTTCATCATACCAGCGCCCTATACCTTGCCTGGCCAACGCTTCCCAGGGAAACACAGGACCAGGATCAATTTTACGCTGCGGAGCAATATCACTATGTCCCACAATATGCTTTGCCCTGACCTGATGGCGCTGCGCCAGATCACGCAATAACGCTGCCAGCAACGCTATCTGTTCGGGCGAATAGGCATCCCACTGCGTTTTTTGCTCGTCCAATGGCCCAAGATTAACCACCTCAATACCAATAGACATGGCATTAAGATTTTTATAGCCATACCACTGGCTGATACCGGCATGCCAGGCCCGGCGATTTTCATCCACCAGACGATACAACACGGGATACCTTCCGGCTGTTAGCAGATAATGGGCACTGACCCTGTTTTGCGTAAGAATCCGCAATGAATCGGCATTGTTTTCAGAGGTGTAATGCAAAACGATAAAACGAACCCGACTGTCCTGTGCCAACGCGACAAAAGATTCATCTACCGGGTAATCAGACCGTGAACAAGCCAGCAGCATTAACAGGCCAAATACACCTGACAAACCCCGAAACCACCTGACCGCCAAATACATTGAATCTGTTCGCAACATGGCTACGCCCTTTCCTCATGCAAGCATGCCTTTATGACCCGGAAGGCCGACCAGAGCCTTGCGCATTTCCCACTGAATCGACAATGGCCTGTACCTTGCGGCGTACCATTACCGCATTTACCACACGCCAAAGCAGCAGAAAAGCCATCAGCAGCGTAAACACAACGGGTGCCACCAGGCTTTGCCCTTCTTCGTGCATTTTCCAGAAATGAATAATAACCAGTATGCCAACCCCATACACGGCACGATGCAAACGCTGCCAATTACGCCCCAGTTTGCGAATGGACTTCTGACGAGAGGTGGCCGCCAGCACGCACATGATGGAAAAAGACAATATGCCCAGCAGGATATATGGGCGATCGGACAGGTCCTGGAGCATGAACGAAAAGCTGAGTTTGCGATCTAGCCATAGCCAGGCGATCATGTGCAAAAAAGCATAAAAGAATGCGTACAAACCCAGCGTTCTGCGCCAGCGCAGCAGGGCCGGTTGCCCCAGAATTTGACGAACGGGTGTGACAGCCAACGCAAGACACAACATGCCCAAGGCCCATTGCCCGCTGGAGCGGGCAAAAAACAAGGCTGGCTCAGCCGTCATGCCACCTATACTGTCCAGATAAAACCAGCGCATTACCGGCAACAAACCCAGTAAAAAAACAACGGGCTGAACGCGGTCAATACTTTCGGCTTTCCAGGTTTTCATTTCGTTTCCTTGCCAGGCTCAGGAAAGCGCCTGGCTTCCATTGGTTTTGCAATGCATTTGCAACAGGCCTGCAAGACCGGCAACATCATCAACAATACGGGTAGGCTTGCTTTCATTAAGCTCACGCAGGCTATGCGCACCATAAGTCACTGCAATACTTTCAACGCCGGCATTATGCGCCATCAGGATATCATGGGAGGTATCGCCAATCATGACGGTCTCTTCAGCCGGTATCGCCAGGGTTTCCATAAGCTCATTCAGCATTTGCGGATGGGGCTTACTGAATGTTTCATCAGCCGTGCGGGTGGCGGCAAAATAATGCCCCAGTTTTTTCTGCTCAAGCACCCTGTCCAGCCCCACCCTGCTTTTCCCAGTCGCCACGGCCATCGTGACCCCATTATCACGAAGCTCTTCGAAGAGCGTAGAGATCCCATTAAAAAGACACAAATCGGGATCACGGGTGAAATAATGAAACTTGTAGCGCCGGATAAATTCAGGCAACTGTTCGGCCGTTAAGGTTGGCACCACCTTATAAAGGGCACTTTCCAGCGACAGGCCAATAACCCATCTTGCCTGCGCCGCAGATGGCACTTCCAGACCCAGATCCCGACAGGCCGACTGTATGGCCTGCACGATAGACTGGGTAGAATCAATAACCGTTCCATCCCAGTCAAATACAACCAATGAATACCGCATATTACGTTACCAACCTATAAAAATTAAATCCGCCGTTCTTCCAATTGCCTAAGGACATGCTGGCAAGCCACTGGCAACGGAGCCTCAAACTCCATGGTTTCACCACTAATGGGGTGTGGCACCTGAAGACGGTGTGCATGCAAAAACATGCGACTGAAACCATGACGTGCAAAATATTCCCGAACTTCATCCTTGCCGTACTTTTCATCACCAACAATCGGGAAACCGCTGGCCGCCAGATGCACCCTGATTTGATGAGTCCGGCCGGTGCGCAGCTCGGCACCCACCAAAGTATATTTCCCGAACCGTTGCAAACCGGTGACAATGGTATGGGCAAAGCGACCTTCCTTATCCACCCGGACCCGGCGCTCTCCGCCTGGCGTCAGGTATTTGGTTAAGGGCAATTTAATATGCTGCCGGTCATTGACCCAATCTCCGCATACCAGGGCCAGATATTGCTTGCGCCCACGCGATTCTCTCATGATTTCATGCAAGGCAACCAGCGCCGGGCGTTTTTTGGCAATCATGAGCAAACCCGATGTTTCCTTGTCCAGGCGATGCGCCAGCTCCAGAAACCGGGCCTCGGGCCGGGCGGCACGCAGTTGCTCAATCACCCCAAACGAAACCCCGCTACCGCCATGCACGGCAACACCGGCCGGTTTATCTATAACCAGCAGGGCATCATCTTCATAAACCACAGGAAACTCGGCGCCCGGCACTTTGCGGGGCGCATCGGGCTCGGCCGTGCGCAAGGGTGGAATACGCACCTGGTCTCCCACCTGCAGGCGATACTCGGCCTGGATCCGGCCTTTGTTGACCCGCACCTGTCCACTGCGAATGGCTTTGTAAAGATGGCTTTTCGGCACTCCTTTGCACACCCGGATCAGAAAATTATCGATCCGCTGATCGGCAGAATCGACATCAATCGTGACCACTCTTACAGAAAAAGATGAATTATTATCAGAAGTTTGTTTCCACATACACAAAAGAGCTCTATAATTCCCTCACCATATGAAGATCGGTGTGGGAAGATCGGGCGTAGAGAAGCTAAAAAAGCTGTTTCCGCCAAATCGTTAAAATCACATTGTACTGCTACTATCAAACAGCCGTACCTGTATTTCTCACCCGCTTCAGAGTTACTGGTCACCAAGCAGGCAACGCTTACTGTTTTTGTTATTCAATGCGGCAGGAAAATCATCTGCCCACAAAAAAGCCTCTTAGTCTGTTTGCTGTACGAATGAATGAATAAAAAACGCCTAATTTTTATTCCAGACTGGCATCGTCTATGCGCCGTCTGGAATATACACAGAAGTTATTAAAAAATTGAGTTTATCAATAAATATCAATTATCTGCAGACCGGGTCCTCTCCTGCTTTCAATCAAGGAACCACACCCGTCAATCAAGCGTATACATGCGCGGAGTACCTGCGCGCGTTCATTTTACCCTTTCATTCGCACCCAAGTAACTCTGTGGTTAATGCATACGATGTCCGTTGCATTAGTTAAACGGAGAATACCTTAAATGAAACGCATGTTATTTAATGCGACGCACCAAGAAGAACTACGCGTCGCGATTGTAGATGGGCAAAAACTCATCGACATCGACATCGAAACAGCAGGCCGGGAGCAACGCAAAGGCAGCATTTACAAAGCCGTCATCACCCGGATCGAACCCGGACTTGAAGCCTGCTTTGTCAACTACGGCCATGACCGTCACGGTTTCCTGCCATTCAAGGAAGTGGCCCGCAGCTACTTCAAGGAAGGCATCGATGTCCGGGGTGCCCGCATCCAGGATGCCTTAAGTGAAGGCCAGGAACTGATCATCCAGGTTGAAAAAGAAGAACGTGGCAACAAAGGCGCCGCCCTTACCACCTTTATTTCCCTGGCTGGCCGTTATCTGGTATTAATGCCCAACAACCCTCGGGGCGGTGGTGTTTCACGCCGCATTGAAGGTGAAGAGCGCCAGGAGCTGCGAGAAGCCATGGATCAGCTTGACTTGCCTGCCGGCATGAGCATGATCGCCCGCACGGCGGGTATTGGCCGTTCGGTTCCCGAGCTGGAATGGGACCTGAAATACCTGCTTCAACTCTGGAACGCGATTGACTCGGCGGCCAAGGAATATCCTGCTCCGGTGCTTATTTACCAGGAATCCAGCTTGGTCATTCGCGCCATCCGGGACTATTTTTCGCCCGACATCAGCGAAATCCTCATCGACACCGATACGATTACCGAACAGGCTGTCGCGTTCATGAAAGACGTCATGCCCGACAACGTCAATCGCGTCAAACGTTACCGTGACGATATCCCCCTGTTTTCCCGCTTCCAGATCGAACACCAGATTGAAACGGCCTATTCACGTACGGTTCAGCTCCCGTCTGGCGGCGCGATTGTGATTGACCACACCGAAGCCCTGGTGGCCATCGACGTCAACTCGGCACGCTCTACCCGCGGCACCGACATCGAGGAAACCGCCTTGCGCACCAACCTTGAAGCAGCCGAAGAAGCAGCCCGCCAGCTGCGTCTGCGTGACTTGGGTGGCTTGATTGTCATCGACTTCATCGATATGGAAGACAGCAAGAACCAGCGCGCCATTGAACAAAAACTGCGTGATGCCCTGCATTTTGACCGGGCACGCGTCCAAATGGGCAAAATATCGCGTTTTGGCCTTATGGAACTGTCGCGCCAGCGCCTGCGCCCCTCCCTTAACGAAGGATCGCACATTACCTGCCCACGCTGTAACGGTACCGGCGTAATCCGTGATGTTGAGTCCAGTGCCCTGAATATCCTGCGCCTGCTGCAGGAAGAGGCCATGAAAGACAACACGGCGGCCCTGCATGTACAACTGCCTGTAGAAGTGGCCACTTACCTGATGAATGAAAAGCGGTCCGACATCGTCAAAATGGAGTCCCGCCTTAAAATCAATGTGGTACTCATTCCCAACAAGCACCTGGAAACCCCTCATCATCATATCGAACGCATTCGATATGATGACAATCGCCTTGATGAACCCAAAACCAGCATTGAGCTGATTGAACAGCCCAGCACCATCGTGACCTGGGAGTCCAGCACTGAAAAGGCGGTTCATAACGAACGTCCCGAAGCCCTGGTCAAGAGCATTTCACGTGACCAACCAGCACCGGTGATTCCTGCACCCAAAACAGAATCCTTGACACCTGCTCCACAGCCTGGTTTGTTCAAACGCCTGTTAAGCTGGTTTGCGGGCGAAAAAGCCGCAGCACCAGAAGCCGAACAGCAAAAAGAAGACAAACCGCGTCAGGCTAACCGTGGAAAAACCGGCCAGCGCACCGAGCGCAACACCGGTCGCAACCGCCGCAACACGGAAAAACGTCCTGAAGCTGCGGAAACCGAAGAGGACAAGCGTCGCAATCCACGTACGGCCAAGCCCCGCGCCCAGGACAGCCGCAACAAGGAGCGTGAAGCCAAGGCCACTCCAGCAGAAACCGTTACCGACACCGATACCAGCCAGTCTGCCGATGAGACCGGTTCACGCTCACGCAACCGCCGCAGTCGCCCACGTAACCGTCGTGAAAACACGAGCGACAACAAAGAGCAGAACCTGAACCAGGACAACGCAAATCCTGAAAGCAACAGCGATGAAGCGCCCGCCATACAGCGTCCTGCCAGGGTGAAAGCCGAGCCAGAGGCTGTCCAGGAAACTGAAAACACCACCACCAAAGCCGCGGCAACTTCTGTGGTAGCCACCATGGCCGCCCTGCCGGCCAGCGAAGTCGCCGAAGACACTGCCAATGAAGACCTGGCAGAAAACACCGCCACATTTGATGAGGAAACCGGTGAGGCGCTTGATCCAAACAAACGTCGTCGCCCACGCCGCCGCAGCCGTCGTACCCGCCGTCCTGCCGATGAACAGGGAACCACAGAAAACACATCGGCATCGGCTGCTTTTGTGCCTAATGAAGTTCTCTTGGCCAAAGCGGAAAACCTTGCCCAACAACCCCCTGAGGCGGCACCGACTGCCAAGGCGGAACCTGCGCAAGACAACGTAACGGCAGAGACACAGGAAGCCATTACAACGGCCACCCCATCAGCTCAGGAAACATCTGTCGCTGCTCCTGCTGAGCAAGCCCCTGCCAAACAGGCTGAAACCATTGTGACTGCACCTGCCGAAGCAGAGCCTGTTGCAACAGTTAGGGCTGAACCCGCACTCATCAACGCTGAACCCGCTAGGGTAACAACAGACTCAACAGCCACAGGCAACCAGCCTGCTTTGCCTGTAGAGACCAGCCGACCTGACACCGCCGAGCCTGACCCGTTAGCCAGTACGCCAGCAGAACAGCCGGTCATTACAGAAACGGTGCATGCAAGTGTGACTGAAAGCGACTCCGCTATTGAAAGCGCACCCGCTTCTGTGGCAGAAACAGCCGCTAAAGAGGTGGCAAGTCCAGTGGCAGTATCTGCAGAAAGCGAAGCTGTTGCACAAATCGCTGACATCACAGCAGCACAAACCACGGAATCAGCCCCTGCAACCGGTACGCAGACTTCACTTGAAGAAATTGCCTCCAGCACCGGCATGCAATGGATTGAAACCAAGGCCAGTCTGGTACAACAAGTGGAACAACCCAAACCCAAACTGGGACGTACCCGCAAAGCTGTAGCAAAAACAGAAGAAGTACCATTGGAAATAGTGGAAACCAAAAAATAAGTTTCCCCTAACGTCGATGCCCAAGAAAAAGCCCCTGGAAAAATTCAATTCCAGGGGATTTTTTACTGCCTGCAATCTTTCATACTGCCCGTCCTGCATGCCTTCAAGGCTTCAAGACTTGCCCGCCCTGAAAGGGCGGACAGGACCTTGAATAACATTAATCCAGCGTGATATTACCTGCCTGGATCACTTTCGCCCATTCCTCACGCTCTTTGTCAGAGTAGGCCTTGAATTGCCCGGCTGTCATTGGCATGGTTTCAATGCCCATGGCATTGATTTTCTCACTCACCTCAGGATCTTTCAGTGTGGCCAGCAAATCAGCTGAAACTTTCTCAACCACTTCCTGGGGCAACCCACCCGGACCAACCAGACCTTGCCATGCATAGGCCACAAAACCGTCTACACCAACTTCATTCATGGTAGGCACGTCGGGCAGCACATTGGCCAAACGTTCGGGTACCGCCACGGCCAGCACACGAACCTTACCCGCCTTGATATTGGGCAAGCCGGAACCCAGGTCGGCAAACATCAAGTCTACCCGTCCGCCAATCAGATCTTGCAATGCCGGTGCAGCGCCCCGATACGGAACATGCAAAATATCGGTATTGGTTAGCTGCTTGAAGCGCTCCAGCGCCAGATGGTGCGGAGAACCGGCACCCGCTGAACTGGCTGACAGCTTGCCCGGTTCCTTGCGGGCGGCTTCAAGCAGGTCTTCCAGTTTCTGATAGGGTGAATTTGCCGGAACAGCCAGCACCAGCGGGAAACGGGCCAAACCGCCAAGGTAGGTGAATTTGGCGGGATCGTAAGTTAACTGCTTGTACAAAGACGGATTAAACGCCAAAGTACCGGAATCGGCCGTACCTAAAACATAACCGGTAGGGTCGGCATTAGCCACTGCGGTTGCGCCAATACTGGTGCCACCACCGGGGCGGTTTTCAATGACCAGCGGCTTGCCCAGATGTTTTTCAAGATTGATGGCAACCGTACGGGCAATCACATCGGTGCCACCACCGGCCGGATAGGGCACTACCCAACGAATGGGCTGCTCGGGCCATGCGGCCTGCGCCACCCCTGAAACACCTACGGCCGTAAGCAGCAACAGCTTGTTAATTGATTTGATCATGATTTTATCTCCTTCCAGTTACTATTTATACGCTACCCGCCTCAGTATTTCGGGTACGCAATTACATTAAAATAAAAAAACGAAACACGACAAATACGAATGGGCAAGACACTTTCATGCCTTACCCCAGTACCGTCAAAAAACTAATAAGGCCTAGTTTTCAAATGTAGCCGCATCATTAATAAGATGGCAGATTTTGTCGGCATCTGCAATCTCGTTACCCAGCAACAAAACCAGTTTGGTCAGAAACAGGCTACGCTTTTCCTCGGGTAAACTGTCAATGGCAAATGACAGGCTATCGTATACTTTTTCAAGGCTTTGAATATCAATACTCATTTTTCACCCCTCCTCAGGCAGATTTTTTAATGAATTTCTGGAACGCGTTTTCCAGGGAACCCGGTACATATTTTTTCCAGCGTCCGCAAATATGATGATCGGGGCGAACCAGATAAACCTGTCCCTGGCTTGCCCCGTAACGGCTTTGCAGCAATTGTGCATCTACCCTGAAAGTTTTATCGGCACCAGCGGTAGCCGTGTTTTCAGAAGACAGGACAATGACCTTGAGTGGTACACCCTGACTTCTTAGCTCATTGACTTCTTTTTGCAATGAATCGGGCAGGCTTTCTTCGTTGCCAAAATAAACAATATTAAAGTCCAGACCCAGCTCGTCGTAGAGATACTGTTTGCCAGACAGCTTCAGATTGGGAATAGGTGCGCCATTTTCCAATTCCGGTATCATGTCCTGGTTATCATCGCCAATACTGTTAACAGGAGAAGAACGGTACACATGGGCACGGGAAGTTCTCCAGTGAAACAGCGGACGAACGAATTCGTGCTTCAGGGACAGGGACAGCGTGGCATCGCGCAGCAAACGGAAACCATCGGTGGGCGGTGCCATGAAACGTGTGCTTTTACCCGCTTCATCAATAATTTCCATGGCGGCACCAACGCGGTCATGGGTATACGAATTAAGCAGATAAGAAGAACCCCAGCCTTTAATGGTCGCGGCCAGTTTCCAGCATAAATCCATCACATCCTGAAAACCGGTATTGGCACCACGCACGCCAAAGATGGGCAGCATATGGGCGGAATCACCCGCAAACAGGATACGGTTGTGTACGTATTCAGGCAAGGTAAGCGCACGGGCTGAATATACCGAATACCAGTCAAGCTCCCATTGCTTGTCTTCGTACCCCATCATTTTAAGCTGTGCATTAACCGCTTGATTAATATTTTGCAGATCCAGCGCCTCTTCATTGGAGACATGGGCCGGCAATTGATAGTCAAAACGCCAGATATTGTCAGGCTCTTTATGCAGCAAAATGGTGTTGCCAGGGTTCCAGTCGGGTGAAAAATAAGCCAGACGCTCGGTAGGCAAAGGCAAGTCGATGCGAATGTCCACAATCACAAAGCGGCCTTCATAACTATTGCCTTCCATGGTTAGGCCCATGCTTTGGCGCACTGCAGAACGGGCACCGTCTGCGGCAATCAGCCAAGGGGTTTTGTAAGTGTATTCGCCTTCAGGCGTATCCACCACCAAAGTCACTTCATGCTCATCTTGCGAGAATGAAGTCAGATGATTGCCCCAGCGCAATTCAATCAGGGGTTGCCTGGCTGCCTCTTCAACCAGATAGGTTTCCAGGTGGTTTTGCTGCAGGTTGTTGAGGGGCGGATAACTATCCTGGGGATCAACCGGATTTTCCATGCGGAAAACCCGCTTGCCGCTATAAAAAGAATTGCCGCTGGTCCAGGACAGGGCTTTTTCCATAATGCGATCGGCCACGCCAGCAACCTTCAGGATTTCCATGGAGCGACGGGTATAAACCAGGCCCCGGCTGCCTTCTGACACTTGCTGCTCTGACAGGAGCACGATGTTTTTAATGCCGTGCCTGGCCAGGATAAGTGAGGCCACCAGGCCAATAGGGCCACCGCCTACAATGGTGACAACGCCATTGGACCGGGCAGGATCAGACGGAAAGGTATGCGGGTAAACAGTGTATGAGTGATACAGGGATTGACGCGGAACAGTAACAGGCGTATGCATAATGTCTCCAGAAATGGATATTATTCAATTTATGTTTATGAAATAAGCAACACGCAAAAGTGGTTGCATTTGCAAGCAATTTTAGTTGCAAACACAACCATTTTCAAGTTTTTTTTGATCTGCGTTAATTATTTTCCAGATTATGCTGGATTTTATTCATTAAATTGATTAGATTTTGTTGTTCGTCTGCCGACAAAGTTCTCATCGCGATTTCATTGCGATGCGTAATCAGGGCCACCACTTCCTCATAAACCAGCCTGCCTTTTTCTGTCAGGGACAAATCAAATGCCCGGGCATCCTGCTTTTGCTGGCGTTTTTCTATCAGCCCCTTGCCAACCAGGGAAACCACTGCCCGGCTACCCTGGCTTTTGTCAAGGTTGGCCTTTTTAGCCACTTGCAACACCGACAGCCTGTTATTAAAACCAATCACGGCAAGCACCCTGCCCTCGGCAAAAGAAATACGGGCATGCCGAATGTCCGCATAGTCGGCGTGCTTGTCAATTAACTTTGCCAGGGAATGCAGTTTATACGTAAGGGAATCTTCAAGATTAAATGAATTGGAGGACATTTTATATTTGACGCATAGGAATAAAATTTCATCATTCTATCAGTCATTACGGACATGTCATCTTTTTTAAACAAACAACCCCGGCCATGATCATATAGCCGGGGTTGTTGTTGAATGCCGAAATTTAATGGCAAAGGGCTAAAAAAAACCCCGCAAACATGGTTTATGCCGATAAGGCCTCGTTGGACTGACGGGTTAACAAAGCCATCAGGCGAGCCAGTTCTTCACGTAAATCATGACGGTTAACCACCATATCGACAGCACCTTTTTCAAGCAGGAATTCAGCACGCTGGAAGCCTTCGGGCAATTGCTCGCGAACGGTTTGTTCAATCACCCGCGGACCGGCAAAACCAATAAGCGCCTTGGGCTCGGCAATGACCACATCCCCCATAAAGGCAAAGCTGGCCGATACCCCACCCATGGTTGGATCGGTAAGCACGCTGATAAACGGCAAACCTTCGGCGGAAAGCCGGGTAAGCATGGCATTGGTTTTAGCCATTTGCATGAGCGAAAACAGGCTTTCCTGCATGCGCGCGCCACCCGATGCCGAGACACAAATGAAAGGGGTACGGTTTTCAATGGCGGCCTGCACGCCGCGCACAAAGCGCTCGCCCACCACCGAGCCCATTGAGCCACCCATGAAGTTGAATTCAAAGCAGGCAAGCGTAACCGGCAAAGACATGATTGCCCCGCTCACTACCACCAATGCATCGGTTTCATTGGTTTGTTTCACAGCTTCGGCCAGACGCTCGGGGTATCTGCGACTGTCCTTGAATTTGAGGGGGTCGGTTGAACGAATGTGATCGCCAATTTCAACCCGTCCTTCTGCATCAAGCAGGGAATCGATGCGTGCGCGTGAACTTAATCGCATATGATGTTCGCACTTGGGGCAAACATTCAGGGCCCGTACCAGATCTTCCTTATACAGGGCGGTCTCGCAAGAGGGACATTTAACCCATACGCCCTCGGGAACACGCCGTGAACCCGAATCGGCCTTCTTGTTGATACGGGGGGGGAGAATTTTATCGAGCCAACTCATTATTTATCCTTGTTTTGAACCTTGTCCAGCGCTTCACGTATGCCTTTGAGCCATGTGCTTGCTGAAGCAACGGCCACTTCGGTCACCTGGTCCTCAGGTTTGCCGGCAATTGCCTGTTCCATGGTTTCGATGATTTTACTGCCAATGACAACCGCATCGGCCACTTTGGCAATTTTTGCAGCGCTTTCGGCATCACGAATGCCAAAACCGACACCCACCGGAATTTTTACGTGTTTTTTGATGTCCAGCACACGTTGCTGCACATCTTCTACATTAAGCGCACCCGAACCGGTAACGCCACGCAAAGACACGTAATAGACATAACCTTCGGCCACACGAGCCACCGACTGGATGCGGGCTTCAGTAGAAGTGGGCGCCAATAGAAATATGGGGGAAATACCCTTTTCTTTCAGAATCGCGGTAAATTCATCAAATTCCTCGGGCGGATAGTCTACCACCAATACGCCATCCACACCGGCGGCACCGGCTTTTTCCGCAAAAACAGCGCGCCCCATGGCTTCGATGGGGTTGGCATACCCCATTAACACAACAGGCGTTTCGTTATTGACCTTACGGAACTCACTGACAATGTCAAGAACCCGGGGCAGACCCACCCCTTTGGCAATGGCCCGTTCAGCGGCACGCTGAATCACCGGACCGTCGGCCATGGGATCGGAAAAAGGCACACCCAGTTCAATAATGTCAGCGCCCGCCTCTGCAAGGCTGTGCATTAATGCCAGCGTGGCTTGTGGACTGGGATCTCCGGTGGTGATGTAGGGAATCAGGGCTGCGCGCTGCCCTGCCTTTGCAAATGCATTGTCAATTCTTTTTAAAGCCATTGTTGTTTTCCTTTACAGCTCGATTCCGCTAAATTCAGCCACAGTATGCATATCCTTGTCACCACGGCCTGAGAGATTGACCAGAATGATTTTGTCGGCAGGCAAGGTGGGCGCCAGCTTGGCGGCATAAGCCAGGGCATGGGAGGATTCAAGCGCGGGAATAATTCCCTCAAAACGGCAGCAGTCATGAAAGGCCTGCAGTGCTTCGGCATCATTGATGCTTTCATAGGAAACACGGCCAATTTCATGCAACCAGGCATGTTCGGGACCTACGCCGGGATAATCAAGGCCCGCGGAAATGGAATGGGTTTCCTGTACCTGCCCATCTTCGTTTTGCATCACAAAGGTACGGTTGCCATGCAACACACCTACCTGGCCCGCATTGATGGAAGCTGCGTTACGCGGGGTATCCAGACCCTCGCCGGCGGCCTCAACACCAATCAGCTTGACTTCTTCGTGAGGAATATACGGATAGAAAATGCCCATGGCATTGGAGCCGCCACCCACGCAGGCAACCACATAGTCAGGCTGGCGGCCTGCACGTTGGGGCATTTGCTCAAGGCATTCTTCACCGATGATTTTCTGGAAATCACGCACCATGGCCGGATAAGGGTGCGGACCGGCCACCGTGCCAATAATGTAGAAAGTGTTATCAATATTGGTGACCCAATCACGCATGGCTTCGTTAAGCGCATCTTTAAGCGTTTTGGAGCCGGACTCTACCGGCACCACGGTAGCGCCCAGCAGTTTCATGCGATAAACGTTAAGGGCCTGACGGCGGACGTCTTCGGCCCCCATGTAAACCACGCATTCCAGGCCGTAACGGGCTGCCACGGTAGCCGTGGCCACACCGTGCTGGCCAGCACCGGTTTCGGCGATAATACGGGTTTTGCCCATTTTACGGGCCAAAAGGATTTGACCAATGCAATTGTTGATTTTATGGGCACCCGTGTGATTCAGGTCTTCGCGCTTGAACCAGATCTGGGCACCACCCAGCAGTTCTGACCAGCGTTTGGCATGGTAAACCGGGCTGGGACGCCCCACAAAATGAGCCAGTTCATCATTGTATTCAGCAACAAAGTCGGGGTCATTCCGGTATTTTTCGTAAGCTTCGTTCAGTTCCTTGATGGCATGCATTAATGTTTCGGCAACAAAAATACCGCCAAATCGGCCAAAATGACCTTTTTCATCTGGGTAATTATAGGGTTTCAAAACGCCTCCTGCAGCGCATTCAATTATTTTATTTAACAGCCATTTTACTCAATTTAACAACGGGACGCAGACATTACCCCGGGGATCTCCAATAAGGCCTGCAAAGCCCGGGACAATTGCTCCCCATTCTGGATTTCGATGGTAAAGTGCATATGGGCCAGTGAACGCTTGCTTTGCGTATTAACGCCAACCACCTTAAGCTTGAGCCTGGAAAAGGCTTCAGAGACATCCCTCAGCAGACCGGTACGATCCTGGGCATGGACAGCAATATTGACCGGATAGACCGCATCTTCGGTATTGCCCCAGGCAACATCAATGACCCGCTCGGGATTTTTATGCTTTAACACGGCAAACGAGGTGCAATCCTGACGATGAATGGATACCCCCCGGCCACGGGTGACAAAACCGACAATATCATCGGGTGGTGCCGGGCGGCAACAACGTGCCAGCTGGGTCATTAATGAATCAACCCCCACCACCAGCACAGCGCCCTTACCTGCCTGGCGGGTATCGGTTTGGCGAGCCACCAGGATTTTGTCTTCGGCACCGGTTTCAGCGCTCGGCTCGGCAAAAGCAGAAGCAATGGACCGCAAGCTGAACTCGTCTTTGGCGACTGCCACATACAAATCATCGGCACGGGCAAAGCCCAGTTTTTCGGCCAGCTGTTCCTGATTAACCGCTGTTTTACCCAAGCGTTGCAATTCCTTCTCAACCTGCTCTTGTCCGCTGGTAATACGTTTTTGCAATTCAATCGCATTAAACCATAATCGCACCTTGGCCCTGGCCCTGGGGCTGGCTAAATAACCCAGTTGCGAATTCAGCCAGTCACGGGAGGGCCCGCCCGACTTGGCAGCAATAATTTCAACCGTCTGGCCGGTTTTCAGTTTGGTGTTAAGCGCAACCATATGGCCGTCTACCTTGGCTCCCCGACAACGGTGTCCCAGGTCTGTATGCAGATGGTAGGCAAAGTCAACCGGCGTACTGTCTTCCGCCAGTTCAATGACACGGGCCTGCGGTGTGAGCACATAGATACGCTCATGCCTTTCACCCTCTTTCATTTGTTCCAGCTGTTCGCCGGTTTTTTTCAATTCGGCTTTTTTACGCTCCAGCCCAGGCTGGTTTACCCCATTTTCTTCAGACGCTTTTTTTTCTTCTTTTTCGGTAATGCCTACCTCTTTGCGCCACGAAAGCAACTGCCGCATCCAGGAAACCTGGCGGTCATACAGGCTGGAAGCCGCTACCTGCCCGCCTTTTACCCCGGCTTCTTTATAGCGCCAGTGGGCCGCCATGCCATATTCGGCAAACTGATGCATTTGCGTGGTGCGGATCTGCACTTCAAAAGCGCGACCGTCATCACCCATAACTACCGTATGAAGGGAGCGGTAACCGTTAGGTTTGGGATTGGCAATGTAATCATCGTATTCGTCCATAACCGGTGTCCACTTGGCATGCACCAGTGACAAGGCGGTGTAACAATCCCGTTCGGTATCCACAATAATACGCAAAGCCTGCAAGTCGTACAATTGGTCAAAATCAAGCTGTTTGTTGCGCATCTTGTTGTAAATACTGTAAATATGCTTGGCTCGACCGGCCACATCGGCCTTGATGCCCATTTCCTGCAACGAATCCCGAATCTCATTGACGGTTGCGGCAACAAGGCTTTCACGCTCTACACGGCGACTTTCCAGTTTTTTGGCGATATCCTTGTACACCTCGGGCTCAAGAAAGCGGAAAGAAAGGTCTTCCATTTCCCATTTGATTTGCCAGATCCCCAGGCGATTGGCCAGTGGCGCATACACATCGCGGGTTTCAATGGAAATATCTTCAGGACAGGGTTTCTTGGTTTCGGCAAACCAGCGCAATGTTTGCAACCGGGAAGCCAGACGCACCAGCACAATTCGCAAATCGGTAGCCATGGCCAGCAACATTTTGCGCAACATTTCCTGCTGGTTGCCGCTATTGCCGCCTTCCTGGCTGGCAGTACCTGCATTGCGGGCCACCAAGCCTATTTTGACCAATTCCCGTGACCCCTGGACCAGATTAAAGACTTCCAGCCCAAACTGATTGATAATTTCGTTCTTGTAGTTTTTTTCAGAAGCTGCCTCTTGCTTTGTGGGCATGGCGGCAATAAGGCCCGACACCATAGTGGTCGCATCAACCTGGAGCAGGGATAAAATCCTGACCACCCCGGCAGCATGTTTAAGTGCTGGCTCTCCGGTTGCAAGAATCTGCCCGCCCATGGTTTGCAAAGCCCAGCTGGTTGCTTTTTCCAGCAAGCGCCACTCTTCGGGTCGAAGGTCTTCACACACCGACTCAAGCCACGCTTCATCAAGGACGTTTTTATTTTCGCTATCGGGTATCATGTGAATCATGGTTAAGGAATAATATAAGAAATCAAATGGAACACCCCTTATTGTACAGGCCGAAACTATGGACGCAAATACAAAAACGTTGTTAGTCATTTGGCATTCACGCACTAATGCCGCCAAACTGGCTGCCCAGGCGGCCTGTGACAGCGCCCGCAAGATTCGCCAGGAACTGGGCCAGCAAGATGAAATCATCATGCTGAACGCCAACGAGGTAACGCTTGACCTGCTTTTACAGGCAGATGCCTACCTGTTTTGCGCCCCTGAAAACCTGGCCAGCCTAAGTGGTGCCATGAAAGAGTTTTTTGACCGTTTTTATTATGATTTGCTGGGCAACGTAGAGGGACGGCCATACAGTGCGATTATTACCGCCGGCTCTGACGGGCAAGGAGCACTGCGACAGCTGCAGCGCATTTGCACCGGCTGGCGCCTTAACGAAAAAGTGCCAGCCATTATATTGAATACCGCCAGCCAGACCAAAGAAGAAATCCTTGCGCCGAAAAGCCTGTCAGCCGAACAGCTGGCCCAGGCTGCCGAAGTGGGAGGCACGCTTTATGCCTGGCTATGAAATACGCATTCCCACGCGGGAGCATGGGAACGAGTAAGCCGGATATGCATTCCCACGCGGGAGCACGGGAACGAGTAAAACTTAAAGCGCTGCTGTCACAACGATTTCAACCTTGAAGCCGGGATTGGCCAAACGGGCTTCCACCGTTGCACGGGGTGGTGCGTTTTCTTTGGAGACCCATTGATCCCATGCTTTATTCATGGCAGGGAATTCGGCCATATTGGCCACATAAATTTGTGCCATTAAAATTCTTTCTTTGCTGGTACCGGCCTGCGCCAGCAACTCGTCGATGGTAGCCAGTACCTGGGCGGTTTGGCCTTCCATATCCAGTGAAGCATCGGTGGGAACCTGCCCAGCCAGGTAGGCAACGCCATTATAAACAGCCATATCGGACAAGCGGGCACCCACATTGGTACGTTTAATATCGCTCATTCAAGGTTTCCTGTAAAAGGTTGAGAAAAAATCAGGCAGCGGGCAAATCAAAGACATGCCGCAAATAAGACAAATAAGCAGGGTCATCACACATGGTTTTCTCGGGTTCGTCTGAAACCTTGGCAACCGGCTGGCCATTGCAACGAACCATTTTCATGACCACCTGCAAGGCTGGCACACCCATATCGTTGGTTAAATTGGTGCCAATCCCAAAAGACACCTTGCAGCGCCCACTAAAACGACGCGCAATCTCCATGGCTGTTGGAAAATTGAGGTTATTGGAAAAAACCAGGGTTTTGCTGATGGGATCTACCCGATTGGCCTGATAATGGGCCAACAGGCGTTCTCCCCATTCGAACGGATCGCCGGAATCGTGACGCGCGCCATCAAACAATTTGCAAAAATACATGTCAAAATCACGCAGGAAAGCATTCAGGCCGTAAACATCAGACAGGGCAATACCCAGGTCACCACGGTATTCTTTAGCCCACATTTCAAGGGCAAACACCTGGGAATCGCGCAAGCGCGGCCCCAATGCCTGGCAGGCCTGCAAATATTCGTGCCCCATGGTACCCAAGGGAGTTGTATTATATTCTTTGGCCATTAACACATTACTGGTACCCACGAAATGGTTGCCCATTTTTTCTTTAAGGGTTTTAACCACTTCATGATGCCAGGCCTTGGAAAATCGCCGGCGAGTACCGTATTCGGAAATTTTGAAACTTTTCAGGTCGGTACTGGCATTGACCAGTTCAATTTTCTCATTCAGGCGACGCCTGCCTTCCGTCCAATCAAGATTTTTATGCACATTGCGGAAATACACTTCATTCACAATGGCCAGCACCGGGATTTCAAATAAAATCGTATGCAGCCAGGGGCCTTTGGCCTCGATGGTAATTTCCCCTTCCTCGGGGCCCTCACCTACTTCGATGCATTTTTCGGGCAAATGAAACAGGCCCAGGAAATCAACAAAATCACTTTTGATGAAACGCATGTTACGCAAATAGTCCAGTTCATCTTCAGTGAAGCGCAACTGGCACAGATGATGAATTTCCTCGCGTATTTCATTAATGTAAGGACGCAGGTTGACACCCTTGGAACGGCACTTGAAGCGGTACTCCACCTGGGCACCTGGAAACTGATGCAACACGACCTGCATCATGCTGAATTTATATAAATCTGTATCTAAAAGCGAGGTAATAATCATGTCGGTCACGGTGAATTTTTTATAACCTTATCACAGCTATCAGGGTTTTGAGCGCCAAGTATTTCAAGATTGAGTAAAATCACATTTTTAATGTCGTTTATTGGAGTTTTAAATGACTCACGTTGTTACCGAAAACTGTATTAAATGCAAATATACAGACTGTGTTGATGTATGCCCTGTCGATTGTTTCAAGGAAGGCCCCAACTTCCTGGTGATTGATCCCGATGAATGCATTGACTGTGCCGTCTGTATTCCCGAGTGTCCGGCCAATGCCATTTTTGCTGAAGAGGACGTGCCACAGGACCAGATCCATTTCATCAAAATCAATGCAGAACTCAGCCCCGAGTTCCCAACCATCAGCCGCTCTAAAAAACCGCTTGACGATGCTGATGAGTGGAATAACGTACCTGACAAACTCCAGTACCTGGAAAAATAGCTGACCGAAAAAACAGGAAAATATGACTGACCAGAAATATACCCATGAAACAGTAACCGGCATGACCGAATGGGTGCCCGGCAAGCTGTTCTCGATCACCACCACCCGCGATAGTGCCTTCAAGTTTGAACCGGGCCAGTTTGCCCGGCTTGGCCTGCCCGCCAGCAATGACCACGCTGCCGAGCCCACTATTTGGCGTGCCTATTCCATGGTCAGTACCCCAGAGGATGATTTTCTGTCTTTTTACTCTATTGTAGTACCTGAGGGCGAATTCAGTCCCCGCCTGGCCGGCCTTAAAACCGGCGACCCGGTTTATATCGACAAAACCGCCTTTGGTTTCCTGACCATAGACCGTTTCCCCCAGGGAGGCAATTTGTGGCTACTTGCTACAGGCACCGGCTTATCGGCCTATATCTCCATGCTCAACACCCCCGCCACCTGGGAACGGTTTGACAAAATCATCCTGGCCCATGGTGTTCGTACCTGCGAAGAGCTGACTTATCAGGATGAAATGGCCAAATGGCAACAACAGTTTGGCGATCGTTTTGTTTACTTGCCCCTTCCCACCCGGGAGGCTTACAAAAACCATCCGCAGGAACGCCTGACCAGCCTTATCAGCAATGGCAAGCTTGAGCAGTTAAGCGGCTTGAGACTGGATCCGGAAACATCAAGAATCATGCTGTGTGGCAACCCCGAGATGCTCTCTGAAGCACGAAAAATACTGGGTGAAAAAGGCTTCGCTGCCGGCAGACGCGGTATCCCGGGCAATCTTGCCGTTGAAAATTACTGGTAATAATTTATTTTCACCTGTCCAAAGCATTCATGAATAGTAACAAAATAGTAATTTCCCTAACTTTTGTCGGTTTTAGGTGAAAATTCACATTTCCTGATGTTTTATCCATATTACTGGTGCTAGACTTAAATCATGCACCAGTTTTTTTTCGCTGCAAAACAACAATAAGGAAGTGAGCTTATGCTGTACCAATTTCATGAATTGACCCGTTCCATACTGGCCCCTATTTCAGCTTTCACGAATATAGGCTCTCAGCTGTTTTCCAATCCTTACAGCCCTTACGCCTATATCCCCAATTCAAAACAGATCTCAGCCGGGCTTGAACTCATTCACCGACTGGGTAAGGATTACGAAAAACCCAAATGGGACATCAACTCGGTTACTATCGAAGATCGCGAAGTAGCGGTTCATACTGAAATTGCCCAAAGCAAACCTTTTTGCAATTTGGTTCACTTCGTTCGCGACCTTGAACCCAACGCACCTGTCTGCCCCAAAGTCCTGATCGTTGCCCCGCTGTCCGGGCACCATGCCACTTTGCTGCGTGATACGGTACGCACCATGCTAAGCGCTTATGATGTCTACGTGACCGACTGGATCGATGCGCGCATGGTTTCCCTGGCTGAAGGCACCTTCCATCTGGATGACTACATTGAATATATCCAGGAATTCATCCGCACGCTGGGCCCAGACCTGCACGTTATGTCGGTTTGCCAGCCTACCGTACCCGTTCTGGCCGCAATTTCTTTGATGGCGGGCAATAATGAAACGGTTATGCCCAAAAGCATGATCATGATGGGTGGCCCGCTGGATACCCGTTACTCGCCCACCGAAGTTAACGGACTGGCCAGTACCAAACCCTATTCATGGTTTGAAAACCAGCTGATTCACATCGTGCCCTCCCGTTACCCGGGTGTGGGTCGCAAGGTTTATCCGGGCTTTTTGCAACATGCCGGTTTTGTTTCCATGAATCCGGACAAACACATGCAGTCCCATTACGATTACTATCTCAACCTCATGAAAGGCAACGAGATGGAAGCCAACAGCCATCGCAAATTCTACGATGAATATAATGCAGTGCTGGACATGCCTGCCGAATATTACCTGGACACCATCCGGGTCGTCTTCCAGGAACACCTGCTGCCCCGTGGGCTTTGGGATGTTCGTGGCGTACGGGTAGATCCCGACCATATCCGCAACGTCAAGCTCATGACCGTTGAAGGTGAACTGGATGACATTACCGGTCATGGGCAAACCCGTGTGGCCCATGAACTGTGTGGCAACATACCTAATGCCAACAAATACCACCTGAAGGCAGCTGGCTGTGGACACTACGGCATTTTCTCAGGCACCAAATGGCGTACCCGAATTTTTCCTGAAGTGAAAGAATTCATCAATAATGCCGACCGTGACTGATTTCCGGTTAAAATGGGAAGGCCTGTTCAAACAACAGGCCTTTTTTATTTTTACTATGACAAGCAAATCCCTACTTCAGAAAATTGATGCCATCCTGCCGCAAACCCAATGCACAAAATGTGGCTATGATGGCTGTAAACCCTATGCGCAGGCACTGGTTCAGCAAGAAGCCAGCATCAACCGCTGCCCTCCCGGGGGCAGCCAGGGCATACAGCAGCTGGCTACTTTGCTGCAAGTACCGGTCTTACCCCTGGACCCGGAATGCGGCCCTGAGATCCCCCTGCAGGTGGCGGTGATTGATGAAGCCCACTGCATTGGCTGCACCCTGTGCATCCGGGCCTGTCCGGTCGACGCCATTATTGGTGCCAATAAATTCATGCATACGGTAGACCCGCAATTATGCACGGGTTGCGACTTATGCGTTGCACCCTGTCCGGTTGACTGCATCAGCATGGTTGATGCCAACCGCACCTGGACGACTGCAGACGCCAATGCCGCGCGGGATCGCCATGAGCAGCGTGCTGCACGCCTGCTAAAACTAAGCCTGCAGGAAGAGGCTCGTCTTAACCAGAAATCCATTCAAACCGCTACGCATTCCGAAGAATTGGCCAGCCTGCCCACGCCACCCCAACCGTCAGGCAATGAAAAAACCGCTGAGCAGCTTAAGAAAGAGGCCATTGCCCTGGCACTGCAGCGGGCTCGTGAACGACGCCAGCAAGGCATAAAAAAAGGCCCTGCCACCCCATAACCATGAACGCCGAAAAAAGAAAAGAGATTTTTGCCCGCTTTAAAGCCGCCAACCCCAAACCCACCACAGAACTGGAATACGAAAACAATTTTCAGTTGCTGATTGCGGTACTGTTATCGGCACAGTCCACCGATAAAGCGGTTAATATTGCAACCCGCAAGTTTTTCGACACCTGTAAAACACCCCAGGATATCCTGAACATGGGACTGGAAAAATTTACCGAAGCCATTCGCACCATTGGCCTGTACAAAACCAAGGCTAAAAATGCCCTGGCCACCTGTGAGATCTTGCAAAACCAATACAACGGCCAGGTCCCCGGCAACCGTGAAGCGCTGGAGTCCTTGCCTGGCGTAGGCCGAAAAACCGCCAATGTAGTGCTTAATACCGCTTTTGGCCAACCTGCCATGGCGGTAGACACGCATATTTTCCTTGTTTCCAATCGCACCGGCATTGCACCGGGCAAGAATGTGCTTGAAGTAGAAAAAAAACTGCTCAGGCTGGTCCCTAAAGAATATTTGCTTGACGCGCATCACTGGCTGATATTGCATGGCCGCTATGTATGTGTGGCCCGAAAACCAAAATGTCCGCAATGCGGCATTGCGGACATCTGTGATTATAAAGATAAAACCAAGGCATCCTGACAAACCCCGGATACCCTGATATACCAGGAACAACAATCAGGTCCAGCGACAGGCCTTTTCCCTGAACGGCCATTCAAGCTGATGGCCCACTGGCTGCGTACCAGGCTGCCCCTAATTATCCTGCTTGCCAAACCCCAGGTAACTTTCAATAACCCGCGGATTATGAGCCAGTTCAGCAGCATTACCCTCAAGCCGGACCTCACCCATTTCAAGTACATAACCGTAATCAGCCACCTGCAAAGCGGCACGGGCATTTTGTTCAACCAGTAAAATTGACACCCCGCTATCACGAAGGCGCATAATGGTATGAAATACCTCTCGCACCACCAATGGCGCCAGTCCCAGGCTGGGCTCATCAAGCATCAGCACTTTAGGCTTGCCCATAAGGGCACGCCCAACCGCCAGCATCTGCCGCTCTCCGCCAGACAAGGTACCTGCATGTTGCATGCGTCGCTCTTTCAGGCGCGGAAACAGCTCATACACCTCATCAAGCGTGCTTCGCCAGTTTTTTTCACGGGAACGATAACGGCGAAAACCACCCAGCAGCAGATTATCCTCTACCGGCATACTGGAAAAAAGCTCACGTTTTTCCGGCACCAGACACAGGCCATTGGCTACACGATCTTCAACAATCAAGCGGCTGACATCGTTGCCCTGATAAATAACCTCACCATTGGCCGAACCAGGAACCGCCAATGAACCCATAATGGAATTCAGCAAGGTGGACTTGCCCGCCCCGTTAGCGCCAATAACCGTCACCACCTGGCCACTTTTCACTTTCAGATTAATACTTTGCACGGCCAGCACCTTGCCGTACTGTGCACACAGGTTTTTTGTTTCCAGTAAGATACTCATGCGTTTGCACCCTTTGCGTCAATGGAAATACCCAAATCATCATCAACACCGCCCAAATAGGCTTCAAGCACGACAGGATCAACCTGAATCTGCTCGGGCGTGCCTTCTGCAATACGGGTACCAAAGTCCATGACCACTAAATGATTGGTCAAGCGCATGACAAAATCCATATCGTGTTCCACCAGCAAAATACTCATCCCTTCATCGCGTAAACCAGACAGCACGCTGGCCAGCTCCTGCTTTTCCTTATAGCGTAAACCTGCCGCAGGCTCATCCAGCAGCAGCAGTGTCGGATCAAGCGCCAACGCACGGGCAATTTCCACAATCCGTTGCTGGCCCAAAGACAGATTGCCGGCCTGCTCATGCAAATAATCACCCAGTCCGACCCGCTCAAGCTGTTTTTTGGCCTCTTGCAGCATTTGAGCTTCGGTATCACGCTCAAGATGCAGCAAACTTTGCACAATGCCGGTATTGACGCGCAAATGTGCACCCAGGGCCACGTTCTCAAGCACACTCATGGTTGGCAGCAACTGTACATGCTGAAAGGTACGGCCCACACCCAGTGTGGCAATTTTACGTGATGACAGCGAGCCGATTTCCTGCCCCATAAAGCGCACTGAACCGCTGGTTAACGCGTGTACTCCGGTGATCAGGTTGAAGGTCGTACTTTTACCGGCGCCGTTAGGTCCGATAAGACCCATGATTTGACCGGCCTGAATATTGAAGCTTATGTCATTGACGGCAACCAAGCCACCAAATTCCTTGCGAATATGATCAACTTCGAGAATGACCTCGCCATGTTGAGGCTTGTCACGCTGTGGCAAGGGTGAAGATGCCTCGGGAACGGGCTTGGGCGACACCAGCTGGCTACCGGTAAATTTGGCCACAAAATTAACCAGGATAGGCCACAAGCCTTCGCGGGCATGATGCAAAATGAATACCATCAGGATACCGAAAACCACCATTTCAAAATTGGCCGAAGTATTCAACAGTTGAGGCACAATATCCTGGATATGATCTTTCATGGTAAGGATTAGCGTAGAGCCGAAAACAGCCCCCCAGATATTGGCTGAACCGCCAATAACGGCCATGAACAGATACTCAATACCGTAATTGATCCCAAACGTGCTGGGACTGACCGCCCGTTGCTCGTGAGCATACAGCCAGCCTGCCAACCCGGCCAATACACCAGCGTAGACAAAAGCCACTACTTTATAATATTTGGTATGCACCCCAAAGGACTCGGCCATGCCTGCCCCGCTTTTCAGCGAACGAATCGCCCGTCCGGGACGGGAGTCCAGCAGATTCTTGCTGAACCAGACGGCCAGCAATACACATGCCCAAATCAGAAAATAAATATGCTTGGCCTTGAGCAGGGAAAAACCAAAAATCTCAATAGGTGGAATACCCGGAATGCCATCGTGACGCCCCAGGAAACCCAGGTTGCCATAGAGATAATAAAAAACCAGACAAACGGCAATGGTGCTAAGTGGCAAATAATGCCCTGACAGGCTTAAGGTGATTTGCCCCAGAATATAGGAGACGATAAACGTTAAAGCCAGGGCCACCAGCAAACCCACCCATGGAGAATAACCCGCCGTGGTTGACAGATAGGCGGTTGCATAGGCACCAATACCGACAAATGCAGCCTGACCAAAAGAAGTCAGGCCACCCACACCGGTCAGCACCACCAGCCCCAGCACAACCAGGCTGGCAATACCGATCGAGTTCATCTGGTTAATCCAGAACTCGGGCGTACCTGGAAAAACAGGCAAGATCACAAGAAAAACGATAAAAAGTGCAAGAAATAAACGTTTCATTTTATTATTCTTCATCCTCTTCGTGCTTGACTAAAATGGCGCGCAACAGCAGAACAGGAATAACAATACCAAAGACAATAACTTCTTTGTAATCACTGGCCCAGAACGTAGTGAACGCCTCTATGATACCAATGGCAATAGCCCCAAAAGCCGCCAGCGGATAACTGACCAGTCCACCAATAATGGCGCCCACAAACCCTTTAAGACCAATCATGAAACCGGTTTCATAGGTAATGGTAATGAATGACACAATCATAATGCCAGACAACACACCGACCAAGGCGGTTAAAAAGAAAGTCAGGTGACCCGACATGGAAGTGCCAATCCCCACCAGGCGGGCACCTCGACGGTTAACCGCGGTTGCGCGTAAAGCTCGACCATACAGGGTTTTGCCAAAAAACAACCATAGGGCACCAATAATGGCTCCGGTCATGCCAATCACAAACAGGCTTTGATATGACCAGGTTAATGAAGCAATCTCAACCGAACCATCAAAGAAAGGTTCAGAAACCAGCCAGCCCTCGGCGCCAAAAAACACCAGTCCCAGACCCACCAGCGCATAATGCACGGCAATCGATACAATTAACAAGGTCAGTACCGAATGTTCGGCAACCGGCTCGTAGGCAATGCGATAAAGCATGGGGCCTAATGGCACCACCAGCAGCAGTGTGAGCAAGGCCTTTACCCACAATGAAGGATCGGTGGCCAGAACAACCGGCACCATCCACAGCAGGAACAATGGGTAGAGAATAAAAAACCCCAGGGATTTAAGCAGGGTTTTCCTGTCTTTTCCCTGGTAAACAAAATACAGTTCTTTCAGGAACAAAACCGCCCCAAACATGGGCAGCAACCAAATCGTGCCGGGCTTGCCGCCATCGGCCATAATCGCAAAAGTAAGCGCACCAAAAGTGACAAACTCGCCCTGGGCAATAAAAATAACACGGGTAACAACAAATACAAGAACCAGGGAAACGGCCATCAGGGCATAAATAACCCCGGTAACCAAACCGTCCTGCATGAGTATTTTGGCAATAGACCAATCCATCTTCTGCTTTTTCTCTTTTTGATATTTAGAACAATAAGAATGCCAGCGTATTTGCCACAGTGGCCCGTCCTGTTAACAGAACGGGCCACTGGCGCATTGATGACACTGAACGGGCAGGATTTATTCAGTGCCCAGCTCGGGGGCATAAACCCACTTGCCATCAACAACCTTGACCAATACGCGTGAGCGCTCATCAAGACCGGTATGGTTATCTGGGCTCATGTTGAAAATACCATGCACGCCTTTCACATCACTGGTTTTTTCAAGCGCATCACGTACGGCAACGCGGAACGCTTCGGTACCGGGTTGTGCGCCACTGGCAATGGCCTTGGGAATGGCAGCATTAATCAAGGCTGCAGCATCCCACATATGACCGCCAAACACACTGACGGAGCCTTTGCCAAATTTATTTTCATAACTCTCTATATAAGACAGGCCTTCTGCCTTGAGCGGATTGCTGTCGTTGAGCTGATCAGCCACCAGCAACGGACCAACTGGCAACACCAGACCTTCGCAGGCTTTGGCGCACACACGCAGGAAATCGCTGTTGGCAGAGCCATGGGTATGATAGATTTGACCTTTATAACCACGCTGTTTAAGCTCACGTTGCGGCAAAGCACCGGGTGTACCGGCAGTCGCTACCAGAACCGCATCCGGCTTGGTCGCCAACAGTTTAAGCACCTGGCCGGTCACGCTGGTATCCGGACGGTTATAGCTTTCTTCAGCGACAATCTTGATATCGGTGTCTTTAAGGACGTTTTTCACTTCACTCAGCCAGCTTTGGCCATATGCATCGGCAAAACCAATCACACCCAGCGTTTTAACATTGGCTTTTTTCATGGCGTCAGCCAGGGCCTGTGCCATCAGGAAATCGTTTTGGGGGGTTTTAAACGCCCACTTCTTGGCACCTTCCTGGGGCTCAACCACCACAGCATTGCCTGCCAGGCTGATAACCGGTACTTTGTTCTCGGCGGCCACATCCACCATGGCCAGGGAGCCGGGAGTAACCGTACTGCCAATCATGGCATCAATTTTATTTTCACTGATCAGCTTGCGCATGTTTTTAACGGCTTGCGTTGTATCAGTCGCATCATCGTACACAACGTAATTTACCTTCACGCCATCAAGATCGACAGGAACGACTTCAACCGTGTTTTTTTCAGGAATACCCAACGAGGCAGCCGGACCTGTAGCGGAAATGGACACACCGACATTGACAACGGTTTGTGCCATCGCCGTACCCACGAATGCAGTGGCGAGCATCATACTTAAAGAGGTTAATTTGGCAAGCTTCATGTTTAATTTGTCTCCATGGACACAATAATCAGATAGTAAAAACCGCAAGTAACAAAGGGAAAACGTGAATCTTACCATTTGTCAGCCGTTGAAACAGCGTAACCACCCATTTTACGCTAACATAGTGTCTTGAAATGGGCATTTTCCGTTTTTTCCCTGCAATCAAACCAAGATGTAACAAAAAAAATGAACTTATTCGGGAAATAAAACACAGAATACTCATTTCATTTAAAATGGTCCGTTTCATTCCCAAACAGGTAAACAGTGAAAATCATCAAATCCGATGCACAATGGCAGCAAGCGCTTACCCCTGAAGAGTATTATGTTGCCCGACAAAAAGGTACCGAGCGTGCCTTTACCGGTCGCTACTGGGACACTTTCTCGGCGGGCATATACCGTTGTGTCGGTTGTGGTACCCCGCTGTTTTCCTCAGATACAAAATTTGATGCAGGTTGTGGCTGGCCCAGTTATTTTGAACCAATCAACCCCGATCATGTCAGAGAAGAACGTGACACCAGCCATGGCATGGTTCGTACCGAAATCCTGTGCAACATCTGCGATTCCCATCTAGGACATGTTTTTCCCGATGGACCGCCCCCCACAGGCCTGCGTTATTGCATCAACTCCCTTTCTTTACGTTTTGAACCCACCGAATGAAAAAATTCCTGTTTGATTTTTTTCCACTTGTCCTGTTTTTTGTCGCTTTCAAAGTAGCCGACATCTACGTTGCCACTTGGGCTGCCATTGTGGCAAGTGTGGCGCAAATTGCCTGGCTCAAGCTACGCAAAAAGCCTATTGAAGCCACTAACTGGATGAACGTGATTATTATTGTCGTGTTTGGTGGTGCCACCATTTATTTCCAGAATGAAGCCTTCGTCAAATGGAAGCCCACCGTTCTTTACTGGATGTTTGCAACCATCCTGCTCGGCGGCAAACTGTTTTTCAAAAAAAATCTCATTCAAAAACTGCTTGGTGCCCAAATGAACATGGACAATCATGTCTGGGACAAACTTAATTACAGCTGGTCGGGTTTTTTTATTATTGCCGGTGCCATCAACCTGTTTGTTGCCTTTTCGGGGTATTTTACCCTGGACCAATGGGCAACGTTCAAGGTGTTCGGCATGACCATTCTGCTTGTTATTTTCGCTATCGGCCAGTCCCTCTGGATCAGCCGCCACATTGACATTCCCGAGAACTGAGCCCGACCATGTCAGATCGTATTAAATTAATTGAAGAAAGGCTTTCCGCTCTTTCCCCGCTCAAACTACAAATCATTGACGACTCTCATTTGCATGCCGGACATGCCGGCAGCCAAAACGGTGCCGGCCATTACCCAGTCATCATTCAGTCTGCCCTGTTCAATGATTTAAGTCGGGTTGCCCGGCAAAGACTGGTCTATGATGCCCTTAATGACCTGATTCCATTCCCAATCCACGCACTTGCCATTCAAACTCAAACTACTATTTGACACCAAAAGGAAACTTATGAAACGCTTTATGTTACTTGCCGCAACTTGTGCGGTAGCCCTGCCTGCTTTTGCCCAGAACATTGCAACCGTGAATGGCAACGCCATTACCGAAGCCGAACTTAACAACACCGTCAAGGCCCTGGTTGCCCGTGGTGCCCAGGATACCCCCGAGTTCCGCAAACAGTTAACCGAAGAGCTCATTAATCGCGCCGTGCTGGTTCAGGAAGCCGAAAAAGCAGGCATTGACAAGAAAGATGACGTTTCGCTTGCCCTGAGCAATGCAAAACAGGAAATCCTGATTGCCTCTTTACTGCAGGACTGGAGCCAGAAAAACCAGATTTCCGATGCTGAAATCCAAAAAGCTTACGATGAAATCGTTAAGGCAAATGCCAATAAAAAAGAATATAAAGTAAAACATATTCTGGTTAAAGACGAAACAGCCGCCAACAAACTGCTAAAAAGCATTAAAGACAAGAAAGCCAAGTTTGCCGATGTAGCCAAAAAAGAGTCCATTGATTCAGGTAGCGGTAAAGCAGGTGGCGATCTGGGCTGGGCACCTGCCGAAAACTATGTACCGGAATTTGCCAATGCCGTCAAAGCAGCCAAAAAAGGCCAACTGATTGCCAAACCCGTGAAATCACAATTTGGCTGGCACATCATTCAGGTTGAAGACGAACGCGCCGCCCAGGCACCCAAACTGGAAGAAATCAAACCGCAAATCCAGCAAATGCTAAGCCAGCAGGCACTGCAAAAACACATGAAGTCACTGCGTGACAAAGCCAAAGTTGAAATTATCGAGAAAAAATAAACCCGATTGCAGACATAGGGGTTCCCACGCAGGAGCGTGGGAACCAGGAAGTGCTGAAATAGGCCTTCCCACGCAGGAGAGGCTGTCGCAAAAGGCCCTTAACCTGTACACTTTTTACTATTGACTCGCTCCCATGCTCTGCGTGGGAGTGCATGCCCTTCGCATTGACTGACTTGTTCCCACGCGGGAGCGTGGGAACCAGGATCAAGCAATCAGGACAGGCCCAGCATGCGTCTTAACTGATCTTCATCTATCACGTTTACGCCCAATTGACGGGCCTTTTCAAGCTTGCTGCCGGCATCGTCTCCAGCCACCACATAACTGGTTTTTTTGGATACTGAGCCGCTTACCTTGCCACCAGCTTCCATAATAAGCTTGCCTGCCTCTTCGCGTGACCAGGTAGGCAAAGTACCCGTCAGCACAAAGGTATTACCAGCCAGCGTATCATTCTGGCTTTTTTCAAGCTGTTTGGGCTGCACACCCACTTGCAGCAAATCGGCAATCACATCCTGGTTATGCTGCTCGGCAAAGAAGCGGCGAATGGAACCCGATACCACAGGCCCGACTTCGGTCACTTTCAGCAATTCTTCTTCAGAAGCCTGCATCAGCGCAGTCATGCTGCCAAAATAACCAGCCAGATCACGTGCCGTCGTTTCGCCTACGTGACGGATGCCCAGGGCATAAATCAGACGGGACAGCTCAACCTGCTTGCTTTTTTCTATCGCATTCACCAGGTTCTCGGCCGATTTTCGACCCATACGCTCAAGACCCATGATCTTTTCAACAGACAGGCGATACAAATCGGCCAAAGAATGCACCCAGCCCTGATCAACCAATTGATCGACGATTTTTTCACCCAGACCTTCAATATCCAGCGCCTTGCGACTGGCCGCATGCAAAATGCTTTGTTTGCGCTGGGCCGCACAAAACAGCCCACCACTGCAACGTGACACCGCTTCATCAGGCAAGCGCTCAATAGCTGAACCACACACCGGACAAGCCGTGACCATCACAAACTCACGGGCATCGACCGGACGCAACTCGGGCAATGGGCGTACCACTTCGGGAATCACGTCTCCGGCCCGTCGCACAATAACCGTATCACCAATCCGCACATCTTTGCGCCTGATTTCATCTTCATTATGCAACGTGGCGTTGGTCACCGTAACTCCGCCCACAAACACCGGCTGCAAACGCGCAACCGGCGTAATGGCTCCCGTACGTCCGACCTGCACTTCTATACCCAGCAATTTGGTGCTGACTTCTTCGGCAGGGAATTTGTGCGCAACGGCAAACCTTGGCGCCCTGGAAACAAACCCCAGTGCCTGCTGGGCCGCCAGATGATTGACTTTGTAGACCACGCCATCAATTTCATAAGGAAGGCTGGCACGTACACGACTGACATGGCGGTAAAATTCCAGCATACCGTGCACGCCCTTGACTACCCTGCGCTCTTGCGCCAGCGGGAAGCCCAACTGGGAAAACCAGGACAGCATGTCGGCATGGGTAAGTGGCAACGGGCTGGTGAAACCGGAAATCTCACCCCAACCATAGGCAAAAAACCGTAATGGGCGTTTGGCGGTAATGCGCGGATCCAGCTGCCGCAAACTGCCCGCAGCAGCATTACGTGGATTCACAAACACCTTTTCTCCACGGGCATCCTGCTGCTGGTTAAGCTTTATGAAATCCTGGCGATTCATCAGCACCTCACCGCGGATTTCAAATACGGACGGCAGGTTTTCCCCCTGCAAACGCAAAGGCACCGAAGCAATGGTACGTATATTACTGGTCACGTCCTCTCCGGTTTGCCCGTCTCCACGGGTAGCCGCATGGGCCAGCACCCCATTTTCATAGCGAATGCCAATCGCCAGGCCATCAAGTTTTAACTCACAGTTGTACTCAACCCTATCGGCCAGGTCCAGCAGACCGGCATCACGCAAACCATCAGTAACCCGTTTGTCAAATGCGGCAATATCCGCTTCATCGAACGCATTACCCAAAGACAGCATGGGTACGGCATGCCGGATACTGGAAAAAGAAGACAGCGGAGCGCCACCTACCCTTTGGGTGGGAGAGTCGGGAGTAATCCATTCTGGATGGGCGGCCTCGAGTTTTTGCAGTTCGCGCATAAGTGCATCGTATTGCGCATCAGAAATAAGCGGCGCATCCTGCACATAATAAGCCTGGTCGTGTTTTCGGATTTCATTGCGAAGCGCCTGCAGTGCCAGCGCTTCAGGGTCATGCTTGATTACCATTTTTTATACTTCAACGATCAGGAAAACACCAGCAAGGCACGGCTTGAACCGGCCGGGATACCCTGCCTGTCAAGTTCCTCATAAAGCTCCACAAGCTTGCGATCGATACCCACTTCGGCGCCATCCATGACAGGGCGTCCGGAATCATCGACCAGCTGGGCCTTTAAGGCAACGGCCAGTTCTTTTGCGACCCCCAGCATGCGACCAAATGAATGCTCGTCGACAGGACTGCGCGGAACATCCAGCAGCAAACCGATATGATCAACACCGGCAGAACGCACGCCTTGGCCGGGTTCGTTACCCAGCAACAACAGAAAACGGGGTACCCCATCTTCGTTACACCAGGCAAAATCGTTGCCATATTCCACAAAACTCATGCGACGGATAATATCCACAATAGCCGCCACGGGCTGGGTACCCTGGAGTTTCAGGGTAAGGCCAACCTGCGTATCCAGATTGGCGCACAGCTCATCCAGGGACTGCGCACGTTTGAGCAGGGCATCGGCATTGGGGCTTTCGGTACTTGCATCAAAAACATGGGCCAGTTTATCGGCCATGACCAAGGCCTGGGACCATTCAATTTCATTCAGGGGCCCCTGGCGATTGGCCAGCACCACGGCCATTTGCAGTGAGGTATAAGACTCATTGGGATGCAGGCGGGCACGATGGTAACCATCGGCAGTTTCAGCAAAATAACGAATGGACTTGCTGCCTGCCTGACGATAAGACTGGATTTGCGCCAGCAACCTGGCTCCGGGAACCGCAGAAGCAAAATGCAAGTCAATCACCCCTTCGCAGACTTCATCAACCGTTTCCTCGTCATGGGCCTGTTTGATGGAGGCAACCGCAACATCAGTCTCGAAGGCGGGATCTTCATCTGGCAGGCCAAATGCCGGCTCTTCACGCAAGGAGCCAGTATGTGTATGGATGGGTTCCGCACTTAACAAAGGGTCTTGTTCAGGCTCGGGGAACCTGTTTCGCATTTTGTTCTGGACACGCTGCTCTTGCCACCAATTGAACAGCAACACCAATAAAATCAGTACAACACCAAGTGCGATCAGACTTAGCTGCAAATTACTCATATCTTTTTAACCCTATGATTATCATGCTTCATTGGCCAGTTGGACAGCCGAATCAATATCTACGGCAACGATTCTTGAAACACCCTGCTCCTGCATCGTAACACCAATTAATTGCCGGGCCATCTGCATGGCTATTTTATTATGAGAAATAAATAAAAACTGTGTCTGGTCACTCATGCTTTTGACCAGATTTGCATATCGTTCGGTATTGGCATCATCCAGCGGTGCATCAACCTCATCAAGCAGGCAAAACGGCGCCGGATTCAGTTTGAACAGGGCAAATACCAGCGCGGTTGCGGTTAAGGCCTTTTCTCCGCCTGACAGCAAATGAATCGTACTGTTGCGCTTGCCCGGTGGCTGTGCCATCACCTGCACGCCAGCATCAAGGATCTCTTCACCGGTCATGATCAGTCGGGCTTCACCACCCCCGAACAGTTTTGGAAACAGCTCTCCAAAGTGACCATTAACCTGATTAAAAGTTTCCTGCAACAAATCCCTGGTTTCGCGGTCAATTTTGCGAATCGCATCTTCAAGCGTCTCGATGGCCAATATTAAATCATCATGCTGGGCATCAAGGAAGCCTTTACGCTTGCGAGCCTCGGCCAGTTCCTCAAGCGCGGCCAGATTAACCGAACCCAGGCTGTCTATTTGCCGTGAAACCTTTTGTACCTCTGACTGAAGCCAGCCGGTTTTTTGCCAATCGGGCGGCAGATCGGCCAGCATGGCCCGCAACTGATCACGGTCAACCTGGTGCTGATCCAACTGGTCGGCAAACTGCTCGACTGCCAGCCGGGCTGCCTGTTCGTCCAGCTGCAACTGCATGATACGGGCCCGTAAAGGTTCAATGGACTGTTCAAGGGCCAGTCGGCCGTCATCGGCATTACGCAGGGTGGCAGCGATATTTTCCAGTTCAATCCGGGCCTGCGTCAGGGCCTCTTCTTTTTCAGCCCTTGTTTCCAGCGCGTCCTGCAGGCCGCTGCGGATGGCCTCTTCATCAAAATCAAAGAGTTCCTGCTCAAGGTTATCCAGTTCTGATTGGGCTTGTCCGCTTTGATGACGGGCCAAATCCTTGTTCTTTTCAAACTCGGTAATGCGGGCTGCCAGCGAACGTTTGCTGAACTCGGCTTCCTGTGCCGAGCGCTCAAGATCCCGCAGGGCCTGTCTGGCCTGCTCGGCCTCTTGAGCCAGGTCTTCTCCGTGCATTTGCGCATCGGCATGACGGCCTTGTATTTCACCCAACTCCATGTCCAGCGTTTCAAAACGGGCCTCACTGGTTTCCATGACGGCATGCAGTTCCTCGCGCTGCATGTCCAGGTCGGCCAGATCCTCATTCAGGCGGCGGGCACGTTCGTCAGACTGCTGGATTTGCTGTTGCAGACGGGTGTACTCCAATTGCAGGTCATGACTGCGACGCGTTAATTCGGCCAATCGCTGGCGAGCCGGCACCATTGCCTGCGACACCTGGTTCCAGGCACTTTCACTGCGGGCAACCGCACTGATGGCCTGATCGGCAATTAACTGGCCTGCCTTGATTTCCCGTTGCAGGTTTTCTATTTCATTCTGGCGTGCCAGCATGCCCGCCTGTTCGGAATCGGCCGCATAAAAACAAACCCCGCTGGCATCCACCACATGACCGCTTTTAAGCACAAACTGGCCACACTGGGGCAACTGCCCGCGGCTGCTCAGGGCCTCGGACAGGTCTTCGGCCACAAAAATGCCACGCAACCACTGCGCCAGCAAGGTCTTAAGATCGGTATCATTGCAACGAACCAGCGACAACAACGGTTTCATGCCCTGCGCGCCAGGCTGAACCGCCAAGGGGGCAGCCGGTTTCTGATAAAACGCCAGACGGGACGGTGGCGCATCCTGGGCAAAAGCACGGGTAAGCGCGAGATTATGTACCTCGATAGCGGCCATTCGTTCACGCAATACCGACTCAAACGCGCTTTCCCAGCCCTGTTCTACCTGAAGCTTTTGCCACAGACGGCCAAGACTGGATAATTCATGTTTTTGCAGCCAAGGTGCCAATGCCCCCTGTTTTTGCACGTCTTCCTGCAGTTTTACCAATGCGGCCAACCGGGCTTCCAGACGGGCCAGATTGGCATTTTCGGCCTGGGCGTTTTCATGAGCCTGGCGACGGGCTTGCTCAAGCCCGGGCAGGCGTTCTTCAAGGTTGATCAACTGTGCCTGCGCCTCTTCCAGTTGCAAGGCGGCAGCGGCACTGTCGCCGGCCAGTTGTTCACTGCGACCGGTATCGGGCAGGGCAATTTCACTTTTTTCTTTAAGCAGCCTTTCGCGACGCTGTTCAAGCGCTTGCAGCTGACGGTTGGTTTCCCTTTGCTGCTGCCCCACCAGCGCCAGGTTTTGCTCAATGCCGGCCAAAGTACTGCGCAGGCTCTCGCGCTCGGCAGCGGCTTGCCTGAGCCGGTTTTCCAGCTCGGGCAGATGCGACTGCATTTCTTCCACCCGGGCGCGTGATTCTTCGGCCAGTTCAGCCGACACCGCGCTTTCTTCTTCGAGCAGGGCTATTTGTTCTTCACAATGCCGGTATTGTTCTTCCCATTCCTGTATTTGCGTTGTTAACTGTGACTTGCGGCTGTGCAGGCGATTACGCGAATCGGCCACATGCCTGATTTCGGTTTCAAGGCGGCTGACCTGCGTATTGGCTTCATACATCGCGGTTTGTGCCGCATGAACCGCATCACTGGCCTGATAATGTGCCTGACGACGCGCTTCCACTGCCGTTTCAGTAGACCGCAGCTGTGCCAATGCCGCTTCAAGATCGGTTTGCGCCTTTTCGCTTTCCTCGGCCTTGCGCTGCCTTTCCTGCCTGGCATTTTCTTCGCGAATCATCCACAGCACATGCTGTTTCTTCTCGCCCTCTTGTTGCAGGCTGCGATATTGCGTGGCCACCTCGGCCTGTGATTCGAGTTTGCCCAGCTGGGCATCAAGCTCGCGCAGGATGTCTTCAACGCGCGTCAGGTTTTCACGGGTATCGGCCAGGCGATTTTCTGTTTCACGACGACGCTCTTTATAGCGGGACACCCCGGCGGCTTCTTCAAGGTACACACGCAGCTCTTCGGGCTTGGCCTCGATAAGGCGATTGATCATGCCCTGGCCAATGATGGCATAGCCCCGGGAACCCAGACCGGTACCCAGGAACAGATCATGAATATCGCGGCGCCGTACCTGCTGGTTATTAATGAAATAACTGCTGGTCCCGTCTTTGGTAAGGACGCGCCGGACAGAGATTTCGGCGTAAAGGCTCCATTGCCCTATCGCACGGCCCTCGGTGTTATCAAATACCAGCTCAACAGAGGCCCGCCCTGCCGCCTTTCGATTGGCTGAGCCATTGAAAATGACATCTTGCATGGACTCGCCACGCAGCTCGGAAGCCTTGGTTTCGCCCAGCACCCAACGCACGGCATCGATGATATTGGATTTTCCACAACCATTGGGGCCCACCACGCCCACCAGCTGGCTGGGAACAGGAATGGTGGTTGGATCGACAAATGATTTGAAGCCGGATAATTTTAGTTGGGTTAAACGCACGTTAAAAGACAGAAAACGATATTAAATTGGTTTCATGCAATTTATGAATGACAAGTTGCATGAAGCCTTAAACCTTATATAATAACCTAGCTGCACACAAAATATGGTCAATAAAAGTCACCGTCCCACTAAATTTTACCGGCCCGTTTTTACATTCACGGTAACTGAAAAAAACGGATGGCAAGACTTTATTTCTGGATGGCAAGACTTTATTTCTTAGTGCTAGCGGTCACTTCACAGTAAAAAACAAAAAATTGGAATTCGGTTGAAAAAAGGTTTTTATCTCGTCATGATCGCGCAAGCATTATCTTCGCTTGCCGACAACGCTTTATTTATTGCCGCAATTGCACTTATTGCCGAATTAAACGGGCCAGACTGGATGACTCCAGCCATGAAATGGTTTTTTGCGTTTTCCTACGTCATACTGGCCGCTTTCGTGGGTGCCATTTCAGACTCCTACCCCAAGGGCAGGGTCATGTTTGTGACCAATGCCATTAAAATTTCGGGTTGTCTGCTCATGTTCGGCTTCGAATTTGTCGCAGGTAACAATCACTCTCTTCACGCTTATATCGTTTGTTTTTCATATGCCCTGGTGGGTATTGGTGCCGCCGCCTATTCACCGGCCAAATACGGCATTGTGACCGAACTGCTCCCTCCCAACGACCTGGTCAAGGGCAACAGCTGGATAGAAGGCCTTACCGTGCTTTCCATTATTCTTGGTGTGGTCCTGGGCGGCAAACTGACTGAACCGGCCATGTCTGGCTGGCTGCTGGCCAACCCGTTTATCAGCACGATTGCCAAAACACCGGCAGAAGCCGCCATCGTGGTTATTGCCACCATTTATATTCTGGCCGCCCTGTGCAATCTGTTAATCCCCAACACACACTTTGTTTATCCCAAACAGGAAGCCAGCCCGGTCAGGCTATGCAAGGTTTTCTTCAGCTACGTCAAAATACTGTGGCAAGACAAAGTCGGGCAAATTTCCCTGGCAGTCACCACCCTGTTCTGGGGGGCCGGTGCAACCCTTCAACTGGTGGTTTTGCAATGGGGGCAAGACCACTTGAACCTTAGCATTGCCCAATCAGCCAATTTAATGGGGGTCGCCGCCATTGGCACCGTACTGGGTTCGGTACTGGCCGGCCAGGTTCCCTTACGTAAAGCGCTTGTCGTGTTGCCTGTTGGCATTATCATGGGCCTGGCCGTCATGCTCATGACCATCACCAAAAGTGACTGGAGTGTTTATCTGGTGCTCATTTTAATTGGTGGTCTGGCCGGCTTCTTCGTGGTACCCATGAATGCACTGCTGCAACACCGCGGGCATGTCCTGCTTTCAGCGGGGCATTCCATTGCAGTGCAAAACTTCAATGAGCAGCTTAACATCCTGTTCATGGTAGCCGCCTATGGCGCCATGGTAGCCTTTGACATGCACATCAATACCATCATCATTATTTTTGGCTCCATTGTGGCCGTATTAATGTCATTTATCATTGTCTGGTGCCTGGTCAATAAAAAACGTCACCCCGAGACCTTCAATGAAATTGGCGATATCGGCCACGGGCGGGCGCAGCAAAATACATAGTATTGGGCCCTGCCGTGAAACCGGGCCAGGGAAAACGGTTTGTGCGCATTTGTGCTCACCGTGCCGGCTGGCTTTAAACAAGAGGCAGGCCACCTATGAACTGGAACGCACAATCCGCAATGCTGTTTGCAGGTCTTGCCAAACCCGGGCCTTATCGGCTTGCGCAACCATTAAATGGTTAGGGTGATACGTCACCACAACGGGCACCTGTTTCCCGTTTGCATCGTTAATAAAACAATCTTTGGCACGCAAGGCCTCAAGGGTTTCATTGCTGCCCAAAAGCAGGTTGGCGGCACGCCCGAAAACCACAATACACTTGGGCTGGACCCGTTCAATCTGTGCCTGTAAAAAACCCAGGCAACTGGCCACTTCTTCTTTTGAAGGCGCAATATTGGCAACCGGCCGGCATTTGACCAATGGGGTTATAAACACGGTTTCACGCTGCAAACCAAGGGCCTTAAGCATATTGTCAAACAGGGTTCCCGCCTTGCCCATAAAGGGCTGTCCATGCCAGTCATCCTGCTCACCCGGGGCTTCCTCAACAAACATCCAGTCGGCAGGCAGCGCTCCTTCGCCAAAAACCGTCTGCCTGCGATGCTCACTTAGTGCGCAGCTGGTGCAGTTGGCCACACTATCACGCAGGCCAGGCCAATCAAGTTGACCAAGATCAGGCCGCAGCACCACGGCTGGCGGGGTTTCTTCTTGTGATATTTGCGCGGGTATCGGCCTTTCAAGCTGACGGGAAGGCCGCTGTGAAACAACCGAACGGGAAGTGGCGAAGGCCTGTTCTTCGGCTTGCCGGCCAGACTCTTTTGTACCGGCCAAATGGCCAGGCCCTGCCACACCGGGCTTGACAGCCGAAACAGCCTCTACCTGACGGCCACTCCCAAGCGCCAGCAGGGGCTCGCCCCACAGGCGGTCTATGCCTGACTCTTGCAACCACAACGCCTGCAAGCCATTTAGATTGGGCCGAACCGGAACCGGAGGAATTAAATTATTGGATACCATGAGCCATTATGCCACATGCTTTTGCATGACCAGTGCATCTTCACTTTCACCATTATTACCCGAATAATAACCCTTACGCATCCCAATTTGCACATAATGGTGCCGCTCGTAAAAAGCCCGCGCCTGGCGGTTTGAAGGCCGCACCTCAAGCACCTGCAAATCCAGCCCAGCCTCTTTAAGCCTGTTCTCGGTAAAAGCCAGCAAACGTGCACCCAGCCCTTGACCCTGTAAACCGGGAGTGACGCCAATTAACAGCAGATGGGAAACATCGGGGGCCAGCATTTGCATGGCAAAGCCCAGAATGGTGTTTTGCCTGTCTGTGATAACCCAACCCGGATAATTGGCTTTAAGCGCATCCAGGAAATTCCCCTTGGTCCAGGGTTTTTCCTGCACTGCCTGCTCAATGGCCACCACTGCATCAATATGCCCTTCATTCATGGCCTGAACAAGATAGTCATCCTCTGGCGGCCGGTCTGAGTTTTCGGGCAAAGCCTGGCTACTGTTAACAGACGGCAGGCTGGCCTTGGGATTACCGCCCGCCCCCTGCTCACGCTCTTGAGTGGTAAATGCCACCTTGTCCCGGACATACAGCGGACTGGCGTGATCGGCCTGAATAAACGACTTGTTATGCCAGGCAGGCAGGGCCAGCTGCACAATGGTATCGGCTCCCGCCCATTCAGACGGCCCATAAGCAATACCTTCATGCCCCAGCAATATATCGGGATAGGCAGCCAGTGCATTACCGGCCAGTAAAAAGCGGATCTGCCTGCCCGCATTACGCTCCCATTCAGGCCGCTGGCTTTCCAGCCAGAATAAAACCTGATCGGCCGCAATCAAACACGGCCCCTGGACGGTTTCCAGCTGATGGGGGTTATTGGCGTCTTGACGGTAAACCCCCATGAAAACCTCATTCATGCGGGCGTCAAGCACGCTGACGATGTAAAGGCCACTGGCCTGCGCACGCGCCAGCTCGGCAGTGGCCCGCAACGATGTGACAGGATACACTGGCACCCCCAGGCCAAAACCCAGCCCCTGTGCGGCACCACAGGCAATACGCAAGCCGGTAAACCCGCCCGGACCCTGCCCGAAAGCAATGCCATGGATATCGTTTTTTTGCAGACCCGCCTCTTCCAGCAACTCATCAAGCATGGGCAACAGGCGCTCTGCGTGTTGCTGACCCAGCGTGTTGTGCCGAACCGTTATCCTGGCATTGCCTTGCTCATTGGCACACAACAAGGCCACACTGGAGCCGGAGCCCGAGGTTTCGATTCCAATCAAATTAATATTCGTCATAAAAAATTCAAGAAACTATCGTATATACCGATATGCAACTAACCTTATTTGTTACAAAATGCCAGAAAGCACATAACAAGACAAAAATACACCAAACTTGGTTTAACGCAAATGTTTTGGGAAAACCCCTTTTAAATTTGCTTTATCCCACTGATAATAGTGCATTGCCACTCATAAAATAACATTTTAATGGTTTAAAGATCAGTATCTGCAAAATTTGGTTCAATCCTTTGCAAACAAACGGATCTTGTTTATTACAGGCACAAATATCCGTTACACAAGAATCACAATTACCCGGACTTTTTTTGTGTAACATGTTGTGAAACCCCCTAGTTAACCTTTTTGAAGGCTGTTACATTTCCGGTATGAATACTCAAAATCAAACTTCACCTCGAAAAATACTGGTTGTAGACGACGATCAACGCCTGCGTGATCTACTGCGTCGCTACCTGTCTGAACAAGGGTTCAATGTTTTTGTCGCCGAAGATGGCAAAGAAATGTCCAAGCTCTGGCAACGCGAACACTTCGACCTGCTGGTCCTCGATCTCATGCTGCCAGGCGAAGATGGCCTGTCAATATGCCGTCGCCTGCGTGGTGCCGGTGACAACACCCCCATTATCATGCTAACGGCCAAAGCGGAAGAAATCGACCGCATCCTTGGTCTTGAAATGGGCGCCGATGACTACCTGTCCAAACCCTTCAACCCCCGCGAACTGCTGGCCAGGGTCAATGCCATTTTGCGCCGTCGCGGCTCCGATGAACACCCTGGGGCGCCCAGCCAGGAAAATGAATCCATTATTTTTGGACCCTACACCCTGAACCTGTCAACCCGCACCCTTAGCAAAAACGACGAGGTCATTCCCATCACTACGGGCGAATTTTCAGTACTCAAAGTCTTCGCGCGTCATCCCAAAATGCCCCTGTCCCGTGACAAACTCATGGAACTGGCACGCGGACGCGAATACGAAGCCTTCGACCGAAGCCTGGACGTTCAAATTTCCCGTCTTCGCAAGTTAATCGAACCCAATCCTGCCAAACCGGTTTTCATTCAAACCGTATGGGGGCTGGGTTATGTTTTCGTGCCCGATGGCGGAAACTGATACCTCTTATGCTAAATGCTGGAAGATAAAAACCACTTAAAAGGTTTATTCCAAAAAACGTTATTCAAGGCCCGGCTAAGTTTATTCAGCCGGTCTTTTTTGCTGCTGGCCGCCTTGCTGATTGTCAGCCTGGGTACCTGGCTTGCCGTCTTTTTCAGCATGCAGGAAGAACCCCGTGCCATTCAATTGGCCCAGCGGGTCATTACCGCCCTTAAAATAACTCAAAAATCCCTGCTTTATGTTCCCTCCTCAGAACGTAACGCCTTGGTGATTGACCTGGCCACTGACAGTGATATCCAGTTTTTTCCCCGCCAGCTGGATGACACCACCCTTGCCTTGCCCAACACCTTTTTCTGGAACACCTTCATTCAACATATCAGGCTGGAAACCAAAGACCCCAACACTTTGGTAGCCGCCCACATGAACGGCGAGACAGGGATCTGGATCAGCTTTACGGCAAATGATGACCTGTACTGGCTTTTGTTAAAAAACGACTCTTCCGAAATATCCCTGATCAATGAATGGCTGGGCTGGGGCATTATTGCCCTTATATTGGCGGTAACCGGCGCTGCCATAAGCGTCCGGTTTGTCAACATCCCCCTTTCGCGCCTGTCCAAAGCCGTGCAGCAAGTCGCCCGCGGTGAAAACCCGGCCCCCCTGCCTACCAATGAAGGCCCGCTTGAAATTCGTGATCTTAACCTTGCATTCAATCGCATGGCACGTGATTTGCGCCAGACCGAAGCCGACAAGGAACTGATGCTGGCTGGCATTTCCCATGACCTGCGCACCCCCCTGGCACGCATGCGACTTGAAATTGAGCTGAGCAATGTCAGTGATGAAACCCGCGCTGCCATTGACGGAGACCTGGCCCAGATTGACCATAGTATTGGCCAGCTTATGGAATATGCTCGCCCTGCCGGCGTCATTCCCGATACCGCCATTGATGTTTCCGAAGTATTGACCATGCTTTGCCAACGCGAAAAAAACTATACCGAATCCCTGGCCGGCACACTGAAATTTGATGTAGCACCAGGACTCTACGCCAAAATCGGCGAATTGAATCTCAAACGCATCGTCAGCAACCTGATTGAAAACGCCCGCCGTTATGGCAAATCCGCGGATGGTGTGGTGCATATCACCGTGACTGCCCGGGAAACAGGTTCCCTGATTCATATTGACATTAGCGACCTGGGGCCTGGCATACAAAGCAAAGACATAGAGCGCCTGCTCCGCCCCTTTTCCCGTGGGGAAGTTGCCCGTACCGGCGTAAGCGGCGCAGGCCTTGGCCTTTCGATTGTCGAGCGGTTGCTCAAGCACGTAGGCGGCTCGCTACAGCTCTTGCCCAACAAGCCTACAGGCCTTACCGGCCATATTGAAATACCCAAAGCCAGGCAGGCAAACAATCAGGCAGACATCTTAAAGCGTTAGCGTTATACTGACCCGGATCTGGAAACCTTGAGGAATAAGGAAAAATCATGAAAACCATTGGTGACAAACTGGAAGCGTTTAAAGTGATCGGCGTCAAGCCTGGCTTCAACAAACACGAAGAAAACGGTGTTTCTGCATTCGAAGACATTACCGAAAGTTCTTTCCCGGGCAAATGGAAAATCATCTATTTTTACCCTAAAGACTTCACCTTCGTCTGTCCTACGGAAATTGTCGGCTTCAACAGTCTGGTACAAGAATTTGCCAACCGTGACGCGGTTCTCATGGGCGGCTCGGTTGATATCGAATTTTGCAAATTGGCCTGGCGCCGCGAGAATGCCGAGCTGGACAAGCTGGAACATTATTCATTTGCCGACTCGACCGGCTCATTAATAGACCAACTCGGTATCCGTGACAAATCGGCCGGTGTCGCCCTGCGGGCCACGTTTATTGTAGACCCCGACAATATCATCCAGCATGTTTCAGTGAACAACCTGAACGTCGGGCGCAACCCCGAAGAGGTCCTGCGCATCCTGGACGGCCTGCAAACCGACGAACTCTGCCCATGCGGCCGTGAAACCGGCGGAAGCACACTTTGACATCGCCGCCGCCCTGAAGGACGGCGATTTCTACGGCGCTCAGGCGGCAATCGCCTGAATTTGCTACTCGTTTACTCGCTCCTGCTTTACTCGTTCCCACGCTCCTGAGGCTGTCGCAAAACGATTACTCGTTCCCACGCTCCTGCGTGGTAACGCCCACGGGTTATGCATTCCCACGCAGGAGCGTGGGAACGAGTAAAACATTGGGGGTCAGTTCAGAGCGTGGGAACGAGTAAAATAGTCTTCTGTCCACCAGGCACTCACTGCCCGTCACCCCTTCGCCAGCAACACCACCACCGTCGCCGCAATCCCTTCTTTTCTGCCCAAATACCCCAAATGCTCGTTGGTTTTGCCTTTCACATTCACACAATCTTCCGGCAAGCCCAAATCACTGGCAATATTGGCCACCATGGCAGGCGCATGCGGCATGATCTTGGGTGCCTGGGCATGAATCGTGGCATCCACGTTTACCGCCTGCCAACCCGATTCTTGTACCTTTGCATAGGCAGCCCTTAGCAAGACTCGACTGTCTGCCCCTTTATAAGTGGGGTCGGTATCAGGAAAGTGCCGGCCAATATCGCCCAGCCCCGCGGCACCCAGCAAGGCATCGGTAATGGCATGCAACAGGGCATCGGCATCAGAGTGCCCCTTAAGCCCGTGCGTGTGCGGTATGGTTACACCGCCCAGAATCAAAGGCCTGCCCTCAACCAGCGCATGCACGTCAAAACCCTGACCCACTCTGAAAGGTACTGTCATTTCTTTTCCTGTTCAAATTTTTGCTTTATATATAAACTTTTTTCCGGCATCATACCATTTCGCCAGATCCGTCCATACCAAACTGATTCGGACCTTCCGGCCAAGCGGCACCTTCAATAAAGCCGCTTGTCCGTCATGCATTATAGCCAATGCGCCATCATGTCAAAATCACCAGGCCAGGTCACTTTCATGTTCTCTGGACTGCCCTTCACCAGCAAAGGAGAATACCCGCAATACTCCATGGCCGAGGCCTCATCAGTAACCTCAAAACCCTGCGCTTTGGCCTTCAAAAGAGCATCACGCAACATACCAACCCTGAACATCTGCGGGGTTTGTGCCAGCCACAGGCCGTCACGCGGCACCGTGCTTTCAATCACATCCAAACCATTATCCACCACTGCCCTTTTAACCGTATCCGGAACGGGGGTTGCCAGAATACCACCCCGGTCGTGCAACAGGCAGGTTTTAACCAGCGCCGCCAGGGAATCGGCACGCAAACCCGGACGGGCCGCATCGTGCACCAGCACCCAATCGTTATCGGCAGCCTTGCTGGCCAGCAAGGTATTAAGCACCGTATCGGCCCGGCTGGCTCCACCACTTCGATGAATACTGACCCGCGATGATTCTGGCATCACACAATCGGTAATATAGGCATCATTGGGCGCCACCCCAATATGCACCTGACTGATATCGCCATGGTTTAACAATGCCCTCACCGTATGCACCAGCATGGGCACGCCACTAATTGCCCGATACTGCTTGGGCCCAGAATGCCCGCCCACCTGGGCACGCGCACCAATACCACCGGCAGGAATAAGGGCGATTATTTTTTCATCCATAATTGTTAATGCAGAAAAACCCGTCAATATACAAAAACAGCATTATTACACACGCAAGACCACTTGCATGACCGCACCCTTGCCCGGGCTGAAAACCAGACAGGCGTGCCCCACTCATGCCCTGAATTTGCCGGTAAGCGCACCGGCAGCTAAAAAACCGGGGAACCGCATTCACCCTAAAAGCACACAACATCGCTGGTAAAATAAACGCTTTGAACCCCCATTTTCCGACTGCTGTGTCTTTACCTTCAATACCCAAACTGCTTTCCAGCCTGAAGCCCGGCCAACGATTCAACCATCCATGCCCGGCCGGCTCGGGAGATGCCTGGCTATTGGCTGAACTGGCCCGGGCCACCCAAAAAACCATTGTTGTGCTGTGCGCCGATCCCTTACAGGCGCAGCGGCTGGCCGAAGAAACCAGACGCTTCAATCCGCAAGTAAAGGCACGCCAGCTACCCGATTGGGAAACCCTGCCCTATGACGGCTTTTCACCGCACCAGGACCTTATTTCAGAGCGTCTGAAAACCCTGCATGCCCTCATGCTTGAAGAGGTGGACATCCTTACCGTGCCGGTTACCACGGCCCTGTACCGGTTACCGCCCCCCTCTTTTCTGGCTGCCTACACCTTTTCATTCAAAAAAGGCGATCGCGTGAATGAAGCAGCCCTGCGTGAACAGCTCATGCTGGCCAACTACACTCATGTTACCCAGGTAACCGCCGCCGGCGAGTTCTGCATACGGGGCAGTTTAATCGACCTGTTCCCCATGGGTTCGGTGGTGCCCTACCGGATAGACCTTTTCGATGATGAAATAGATTCCATCCGCAGTTTTGACATTGACACCCAGCGCAGCCTCTACCCGGTTAATGACATACAACTGTTGCCCGGCCGTGAATTTCCCATGGATGAAGACGCCCGCACCCGGTTCCGCTCACGCTTTCGGGAAGTGTTTGAAGGCGACCCTTCGCGCTGCCTGCCTTATAAAGACGTGGGTAACGGCATTGCCTTTGCAGGAATTGAATACTACCTGCCGCTGTTTTTTGATGAAACCGCCACCCTGTTCAATTACTTGAAGCCTGAAACCATCACGGTCACCCTGGGTGATCTGGAAGATGCGATTACGCGCTTTCACAGCGACACCAACAGTCGTTACAACTTCATCAAGTCAGACCGGGAACGACCCGTGTTGCCGCCCGAACAACTGTTCCTGTCGCGAGACCAGATTTACAACCAGTTCAAAAATTTTGCCCGCCTTAACCTGGACAGCAAACAGGCCTCAGAGGAAATTACCCCTGCGCCCAATGTAGCCGTTGCCCGCCGTGCCGAACAACCTTTTGCCAAACTGCAGCAAATGGTGCTTGAGCAGCAACATAAAATCCTGCTGTGCGCCGATTCTGCCGGTCGCCGGGAAACCCTTCTGCAAATGCTGCAAGAACACAAACTGGCCCCCGACACCCATCTGGAAAGCATTCACGCATTCATTGAATCCGATGTCCGCTTTGGCATGGTGGTGGCCCCCATCAATACCGGTTTTCTGGTTAAGCACCTTAACTTTGCCCTGCTCACCGAAAACGACCTGTACCCCGACACGGCCACCTACACCCAGCGCCGCCGCAAGCAGCAGGAACGCAGCAGTGATGTTGACGCCATGGTGCGCGACCTGTCGGAACTGCGTGCAGGTGACCCGGTGGTGCATGTCCAGTACGGCATTGGTCGCTACCATGGTCTGGTCAATATGGACCTGGGCGAAGGCGATGTAGAACTGCTGCACCTGGAATACGCCAACAAAAGCACCCTGTATGTGCCGGTTTCACAATTACACGTCATTGCGCGCTATAGTGGTGCCGACCCCGAACAGGCGCCCCTGCACCAGCTGGGCTCGGGCCAGTGGGACAAGGCCCGCAAAAAAGCCGCCAAACAAATCCGTGATGCCGCTGCCGAGTTGCTTAATCTGTATGCGCAGCGGGCTGCACGCCAGGGCTACTCGTTCAAGCTGCCCTTTAGCGACTACCAAAGTTTTGTGGAAGGTTTTGGTTTTGAGGAAACCGCCGACCAGGCCGCTGCCATTGAAGCCGTCATTAACGACATGACCTCAGGAAAACCCATGGACCGGCTTGTTTGCGGTGATGTGGGCTTTGGCAAAACCGAAGTGGCCCTGCGCGCCGCCTTCCTGAGCGTGGCCAATGGCAAACAGGTGGCCTTGCTGTGCCCCACCACCCTGCTGGCCGAGCAGCACGCCCAAACCTTTGCCGACCGCTTTGCCGACTGGCCCGTAAACGTGGCCGAACTGTCACGCTTCAGGTCGGGCAAAGAAGTGGCCGCCACCATCGAAGGCATTGCCAAAGGAACAGTAGACATTGTGATCGGCACCCACAAAATCCTTTCCAAAGACGTGCAGTTCAAGCAACTGGGCCTGGTAATCATTGATGAAGAACACCGCTTTGGCGTGCGCCAGAAAGAGGCCCTGAAAGCACTGCGGGCTGAAGTGGATGTATTAACGCTTACCGCCACCCCGATTCCCCGTACCCTGGGCATGTCACTGGAAGGCATCCGCGACTTTTCAGTGATTGCCACTGCCCCGCAAAAACGGCTGGCCATCAAAACCTTTGTACGCCGTGAAGACGGCAGCACCATTCGGGAAGCCGTGCTCCGTGAACTCAAACGTGGCGGACAGGTTTACTTTTTGCACAATGAAGTGGAAACCATCAACAACCGCAAGGCACGCCTGCAAGAACTGGTGCCCGAAGCCCGTATTGCCGTGGCTCATGGCCAAATGCCCGAGCGCGAACTGGAAGAAGTCATGAAAGGCTTCTACCAGCAGCGTTTCAATGTGCTGCTGTGCACCACCATTATTGAAACCGGGATTGACGTACCCAGTGCCAACACGATTATTATTCATCGTGCCGACCGTCTGGGCCTGGCCCAGCTGCACCAGCTGCGCGGCCGGGTTGGCCGCTCACACCACCAGGCCTATGCCTATTTGTTAACCCCGGGCGAAGACGCCATTACCAGCAATGCCAAAAAACGCCTTGAAGCGATCCAGTCCATGGAAGAGCTGGGTTCGGGCTTTTTCCTGGCCATGCACGACCTGGAAATTCGTGGCACCGGTGAAGTGCTGGGCGAATCACAATCGGGCAATATCCATGAAATTGGCTTCTCCATGTATACTGACATGCTGAACGAAGCAGTACGCGCCCTGAAAGCCGGTGAAGAACCTGATCTGGAGTCGCCCTTTGCGCCGGTCTGTGAAGTCAAGCTGCATACTTCCGCCCTGCTGCCTTCGGATTACTGTGGTGACGTGCATGCCCGCCTGTCCATTTACAAGCGCCTGTCACATGCCAGGAACGAAGACGAGCTGCTAAGCATACAGGAAGAACTGATTGACCGTTTTGGCAAACTGCCTGAACCGGCCGTCATGCTGATAACCACCCACCGACTGCGCATTCTGGCCGAACCCCTGGGTATTATCCGCCTTGATATTAGCGATGAACAGGCCATGCTGAATTTTGGCCCCAAAGCCAATATAGACCCGCTTCGCATGATAGAGCTGGTACAGAAACAAAAACACATCCGCTTTAGCGGAGCCGACAAACTGCGCATGGAACTGGCTAAAATGCCCGATATCAACCAGCGCGTGAATGCGGTACGCCAGCTGCTTAAATCCTTATCCTGACCGTTTAACCATATCCCGAATACTATTCAAGCATAAACCAATGTATACAATGACCACACACCTGATATTGCAAACCTCAAGCATTCTTGGCACGCTTGTTGAACATGCCGCTGCCATTTCAAACGCCAACGGCATTCATCACATCAACAGCTGCGCCGCACGCCTGATTGATGTAGACCCTGCCTCCCGGCAAGAAATCATGCAATGGGCAACCAGCAACCGGGTGGATACCGCCTTTATCAATAACTATAAGCCCCTGACCGACATGAAAGTGCTGGCCATGGACATGGATTCTACCCTGATCAACATTGAGTGCATTGACGAAATTGCCGATATGGCCGGACGCAAGCAACAGGTATCGGCCATTACCGAAGCCGCCATGCGGGGTGAGATTAAAGACTTTTCAGAAAGCCTGCGTCGTCGGGTGGCTTTGCTGGAAGGTGTACCGGCCAGTGCGCTTGAAAAGGTGTATGAAGAGCGCTTGCGCCTGAATCCAGGGGCGGAAAAACTGGTCCAGGGTGCGCAAGCGGCCGGCCTTAAAGTGTTGCTGGTTTCCGGTGGTTTCACATTCTTTACCGAACGGTTGCAGAAGCGGCTGGGGCTTGATGAAATTCATGCCAATACCCTGGAAATTGAAAACGGCCTGTTAACCGGTCGTGTGCTGGGGGATATTGTGGATGGCCAGGCCAAGGCCAATTTCCTGAAAGCACTGGCCGAAAAAGAAAACGCCCTGCCCGAGCAATGCATTGCCATGGGCGATGGGGCCAATGATTTGATCATGATGGGGCATGCGGCTTATTCGGTGGCTTACCGTGCCAAACCGGTGGTGCAGGAACAGGCGGCGTTCAGTATCAATTATTCGGGGCTGGATGCGGTGCTGAATTATTTTAAGCAGGATGCGTGAAGCACCTCGTTTAAACGCTGCAGCGGCTGAAGTATCTGGTTTATATGACTCCGCTAGAAAGTGCGGAAAAGGCAGTCCGCCTTGCTCCGACGCCCCTTCGGGCCGAAGTCGCTGCGTCGGACTGCCTTTTCCGCACCAGGACTTATTCAAGAAAACTGTAATCAAGGCCGCTAAACCCATTAAAAATAACCATATCCATGTCCTGGTTTCCTTAAACAGGTTAAAGGGGTATTGCCCCTGTCTGGGGGTGCGATTCTGCCCGCAGGGCGGTTGGAGCAACACCAGACAGGGGCAATACCCCGCTTTATAACGAAGCCGATGCCACTATCCCGGCATATCCCGTTTCATCATAAACCAGCAATCCACATTGTGTCCCCACCCTAATTCCATGATGATAGGGCACACTACCTATTCCATTTTGCATTGAAGATATCTTTTATTTAGAATTTCTTATTTTTACGGCGTTTTTCACCGTAAAAAACAAATTTATTAAACTTTTTCCAACATCCTGTTATAGTTTAAATATATTAATTTTAACGGCGATTACCGCCGTATATTTAAAATAATCTAAACTATGACACAACATTCAAGCTCTCATTGGCTTTCAACTGTTTATTTCGGTCAATTCGTAACCAGGCAATGGTTACTTAAGCAAGGCGTGAGTAAGCACTCCTTGGATAATGCGGTCAAATCAAAAAAATTAAAACTTTTATCCAGAGGCGTTTTGGCACGCGAAGGCGTACCCATAGACTGGCAAGGAACAATCGCTTCCCTTAACCGTATGGGTACGCTGGTTTACCTAGGCGGTCTCTCGGCCTTGCTCCAGCAAGGACTGGCCCATTATGTTGATTTTTCAAATCAGGTCAGTTTGTATTCCCCTGAGGCATCTCCCAGCTGGCTTACTAAACTTGACCTGAATACCCGCTTAAGCTGGCACAGCACTGCAAGGTTATGGAATATGCCTGATATATTACAAATCAATAGCCTTAAGAAAAACGAAATAAATAATGGTTATTGGCTAATGGCTTCACCGGAACAGGCCATTTTTGAGGTATTGATGGCCGTCCCCGAAGTTTTCAGTTTTGAATATGCTGATCATTTAATGCAAGGACTGGTAAACCTGTCACCCCGCCTTTTAGACGCACTTTTAAAATGCTGCAAACACATAAAAGCCAAACGTTTATTCTTCTTCTTTGCTGATCGTCAAAATCATGCATGGCGTAAAAAACTGCAAGTGGATAATTATGACCTGGGATCGGGGCACCGGAGCATAGCCAGCAATGGTAAATTAGATAATAAATATCAGATAACCATCCCAAAAGCTTTTTATGTCCCAAAATAACATTTACTACAAGCAGGTTCAATTACTTCTGCGTGTACTGCCGTTCATCAACGAACAACCATGCTTTGCATTAAAAGGCGGCACCGCCATCAACTTGTTTTTTCGTGATTTTCCCAGATTATCTGTTGATATTGATTTAGTATACTTACCTGATGACAATAGAAAAACAGCTTTGGAAAAGATTAAAATCGCCCTTGATAATATTGAAAAAGATCTAATTTCCGCAATAAAAGATCTGAAAATAATAAAAAGCTATCAGGGTAAAGAAGATGCTTTACGCTTAATCATAAACCAACAGGGTGTATCAATAAAAGTAGAGCTATCACCCGTTTTAAGAGGCACTGTCTTCGAACCAACTTTAAAAGAGACTCTACCTTCCGTAGAAGATGAATTTGGTTTTGCCGAAGTAAAAGTGGTCGCTTTAGAAGATCTTTATGCCGGTAAATTATGCGCAGCTTTTGACCGGCAACACCCTAGGGATTTTTTTGATCTTATGCTCTTGCTGGAACATGAAGGTATCACCGAAGGTATCAGGCAGGCTTTTTTGGTTTATCTAATCAGTCACGCCAGGCCGATGAACGAACTGCTCACGCCCAACTGGAAACCTATTGAGCATGTTTTCAAATCGGAGTTCGAAGGCATGACCGTTAGAAAATGCACAGTAAAGGAACTGGAGCAAGCCGCCAAAACAGCACTTAATACGTTATTACATAGTTTCACCGAAAAAGAAAAGCAATTTCTCTACAGCATGTATGAAAATTCCCCCAAATGGGATTATTTAAATTTTCCTCATATTCAATACTTACCTGCCGTTAAATGGAAGTTATTAAATATAAAAAAAATGAGTATACCAAAAAGAAAACAAGCTCTAGAAAACCTAAAACAGGCATTACACACTTGAAAATCCGATAATTCCAAGTCATATGCTTGATATGCTCGCCACTTGTTAATGGCCATTGACACCCAACATAAAAAACCGCTTCCACTCGCCTTTAGCCCCTATATCTGCAGGCGGATCATAACTTTTTGCCATGGCTCTTTCCTTTACAAGCATTAAACATTCATGTTTATCATGTTTAATATATTCATTGATTTTATTGAGTCAAACCACTTACCAACTTCACGCTTTCAACAATACAAATGTAAAATCATGGAATTCATATAAAAAAACCAAAATTGATTTGTATTAAGCATAGTAAATATTTGTTAATACCCATAATAGCACAAGGGAAATTCAAAAAAAATGATCCAGACGTACATTTTTCCAACCTTGCACAAGAATAAACATGACTATTGACACGCATCAAACAAACGTTTTTATCTGAAAATGAAATAAAAAAACCGGTTATTTTTCAATAACCGGTTTTTTTATTCATATTTATGAATAACTAGGCATGTTTATGTTTTTTGGGGTGTTTCAGTAAATGCCGAAACACAAACCCCGGGTATGCCATCACGACATACAAACAGGCAAATATAGCCCAAAACTCCCAGCCCTGAACAATCGGGTTGGTATAGTAAGCCTCTAGCGCAAAACCTACCGCAGCCACCACAAAGAAAAACACGGTCACTTCAATAAGCCGGTTTACAAAGGTTTTGACTTTAAGACTTTGGGCCATTACCTGCCCTGGCAGATAAACGCCACACAGTATCAAGGCTGCTCCTGCTGCCAGCATCAGGGTATCTGAGGCAGGTCGTGACAGCAAATAACAACCCGCCCCTACCGCCACATAAGCCAACAAGGCCCGCAAGAAATAAAACAGGCCATTTTTATCTGGCTCACCCTGCTGCTTCCACGGTACGAAAGCAAAAGCCCTTTCAGTGAGAAATGGCAACAATGCCGTGGCAAAAGCCAGAAGAATCAGTAACCAGATGGAAGAAGCAGGAAACATATGTAATACCCTAGAATTTCAGTGAAGCGTCAATAACCTGTACACACAAGGTCATTAATCCACCGGGCAAAATACCCAGCAGAATAATAAGCAAACCGTTTACAGACATGACACCGCTACGGAAAGTCAGCTGGTTGCCAATAACCGGCGCATCGGCTGCGGGTTCGTCAAAATACATGACCTTGACCACACGCAGGTAGTAGTAGGCACCAATTAACGAGAACAGGATGGCAATGACTGCCAGATACAAGTGACCGGCGGCAATGGCTGACTGCAAGACAACCAGTTTTGCATAAAAGCCAACCAGCGGAGGAATACCTGCCAGTGAGAACATCAGGACAAGCACACCAAACGCCATCATTGGACTGCGACGGTTAAGACCTTTCAGGTCACTGATTTCCTCGCACTCAAAACCCTGACGACTGAGCAACAGAATAATGCCAAAGCTGGCCAGCGTGGTTAACACATAGGTAATCATGTAAAACAGGGCTGAACCGTAAGCACCAATCGCCAGAGAGCCATTCGCATTCACGCCAGACAACAGGCCCAGCAGCACAAAACCCACGTGTGAAATGGTTGAATAAGCCAGCATACGCTTGAAGTTGGTTTGCATGATGGCTGTCAGGTTACCAATGGCCAGTGACAGCACAGCCAGGATCACCAGCATTTGCTGCCAGCTTTCGGCAACACCGTGCAAGCCCTCAACCAGGAAGCGGAACACCATGGCCAGCGCCGCCAGTTTGGGTGCGGCACCAATGGTAAGCGTAATCGCGGTTGGCGCACCCATGTAGACATCGGGGAGCCACATGTGGAATGGCACGGCACCCAGCTTGAACGCCAGGCCGCAAACCACAAACACCGTGCCCAGTACCATGGCCATGTAGCTGACATTACCGGCCTTGATGACCTGGGCAACACCTGCCAGGTCGATATGACCGGTTGCACCGTAAACCATGGAAATACCATACAGCATGAAACCGGATGCCAGGGAACCCAGCACGAAATATTTCATGGCGGACTCAACCGCAACGAGTGAATCACGACGCACGGCAACCAGCGCATACAGGGCCAGCGACATAAGCTCAAGACCCAGATAAATGGTCAGCATGCTGGAGGCTGAAATCATGACCATTTGCCCCACCAGGGCAAACAGGGTAAGCGAGTAAAGCTCGCCACCCTTGACCATGTCACGATCAATCACGTATTGACGGCTGTATACCAGTGTCACCATGACCGCCAGGTATGAAGCCACTTTCATGAGGTGAGCAAGGGGATCGGTAACGTAGTGGCCATAGAAAGTATGGCCAGCCACACCGGCATTCCACTGGTACAGCGACACCAAAGTGACAATGCCCAGTGCGCCCAGCGAGAGAATATAGGTAAGTGACCTATTTTTGGAGGGAATGAACACATCCACAAGCAGGATCAGCGTTGCCAGAACACTTAATGTAATCTCCGGCAAGGCGAGTGCAAAATTAAATTGATTTTCCATCATTGTCCAGACTTACAGTTTAGAAATTGCAACATGCTCCAACAATTGTTGGAGAGAAACGTGCATCACATCGGTGAAGGGTTTCGGATGAATACCCATGTACAGCACAAAAACAGCCAGCAAGCCCAGAATCAGGAATTCGCGGCAATTGATGTCTTTCAATTCACGGACATGGTCATGTTTGATTTCGCCATAAGCCACACGCTTGACCATCCAGAGGGAGTAAGATGCACCCCATAACAGCGCGGTTGCGGTCAGCAGACCAATCCAGAAGTTGTATTCAACGGCACCCAGGATAACCAGGAACTCGCCAATAAAACCGCTGGTGGCTGGCAGGCCGGCATTCGCCATGGAAAACAGCACAAAGAAGGTCACGAATTTAGGCATTACATTGACCACACCACCGTAATCGGAAATCTGGCGACTGTGTACGCGGTCATACAGCACCCCGATACACATGAACATGGCACCAGAAACGAAACCGTGTGAAATCATCTGAACCACCGCACCCTCAAGGCCGGTAACGTTGAACATGAAAAAACCCAGAGTGACAAAACCCATGTGGGCAACCGATGAATAAGCCACCAGTTTTTTCATGTCATCCTGAACAATCGCAACCAGACCAATATAGATAACCGCAATCAGGGACAGGGCAATCATGATGCCAGAAAGGCTTTGTGAGGCATCAGGGGCAATCGGCAAGTGAAAAGCGCAGGAATCCGTAGGCACCCAGCTTCAGCATGATGGCCGCCAGTACGATAGAACCACCGGTAGGTGCTTCAACGTGGGCATCGGGCAACCAGGTATGAACCGGCCACATGGGTACCTTCACGGCAAAAGCGGCAAACAGGGCAATAAAGATAAGCACCTGTGGTGTATAACCCAGTTTGGCAGCCTGCCAGGCGGCGATATCAAAGGTACCGGTAACGGTATACAGATAGATAAACGCAACCAAGAGTAAGCAGTGAACCCAGCAAGGTATACAGGAAAAACTTGAAGGCGGCATAAACGCGGTTGGGGCCACCCCAGACACCGATAATGATATACATCGGTATCAGGGTTGCCTCAAAGAACACGTAGAACAGCAAACCGTCAAGCGCCACAAACACGCCCACCATCAAGACCTGACAAGAATCAGGAAGGCGGCCATGTATTGGGCAATACGATTGGTAATGACTTCCCAGCCGGCCAGCACCACAATGATGGTGATGAAAGCGGTGAGCAGCACAAACCAGATGGAAATGCCGTCAACCCCTAAATGGTAGGAAGCGTTGAATGCCGCAATCCAGGAAATATTCTCAACGAACTGCATATTGGCCGTTGATGAGTCAAACCCGAAATAAATTGGCAGGGTAACCAGAAAACTGACGATAGCGCCAACCAGAGCCATCTTGCGAGTATAGTCGGCACGGTCATCACGACCGAATATCAAGACCAGTATACCCGCAACAATTGGCACGAATATCGACAAGGAAAGCCAAGGAATAGTAGTAGTCATTTCGCCCATCTTAGTTTACCAGCACAAAGAAAGTAATTAATGCAATCACGCCAGCAATCATCGCAAACGCGTAGTGATAGATATAGCCGGACTGCAGGTAGCGGCTGACGGCGGCAATCCAGCCTACCAGCCTTGTACTTCCACCAATAATTGCGCCATCAATAATACCTTTATCGCCCACTTTCCAGAAAACACCACCCAGGCCACGGACGGCACGGGCAATCACGTTTTCATTGAACCAGTCAGCATAATATTTGTTTTCCAGAATACGGTTGATGCCGGAAAATGCCTGATACACCTTGGCCGGAAGCTTGGGGTTAACGATATAGCAATACCAGGCGGTAACCAGACCGGCAATCATCAGCCAGAACGGAGCCGTTTGGAAAGCGTGCAGGCCATAAGCAACCCAGCCGTGGTAGGTGCTGGCCAGTTCTGCCATGGCAGGATGGTCGGCGGCAACCACGATGGAATCACCAAAGAACCCTTTGAACAGCATTGGATCAATGGCCCATGCGCCCACAAAGACGGATGGAATTGCCAACAGGATCAGGGGCAAGGTAACCACCCATGGAGACTCGTGCGGAACACCACCGTGATGACCGTGGTCATCATGTTTTTTGCCATGTGAAGGCTTGGTATTGAAACGTTCTTTACCGTGGAAAACCAGGAAGTAAAGTCGGAATGAATACAGCGAAGTGACAAACACACCAATGAGCGTAGACCAATAAGCAAAATTGGCACCCCACACATTAGCCAGTCCGGCCGCTTCGATCACGTGCTCTTTGGAATAGAAACCGGAGAAGAACGGTGTACCCACCAGCGACAGCGTACCAATCAGGAAGGTGATCCAGGTAATGGGCATGTACTTGCGCAGTCCACCCATGTTACGGATGTCCTGGTCATGATGCATGCCAATAATGACGGAACCGGCACCCAGGAACAACAGTGCCTTGAAGAAGGCGTGTGTCATCAGGTGGAAAACCGCTACCGAATAGGCCGAGGCACCCAGTGCGACGGTCATGTAACCCAGTTGTGACAGGGTTGAGTAGGCCACCACACGTTTGATATCGTTCTGGATAATACCCAAAATACCCAGGAACAGCGCACCGATACTGCCAATCACGATAATGAACGACAAGGCGGTGGAAGACAATTCAAACAGCGGTGAGAAACGGGCAACCATAAAGATACCGGCTGTCACCATGGTTGCCGCGTGAATCAATGCGGAAATAGGCGTAGGGCCTTCCATGGAATCGGGTAGCCAGGAGTGCAAAGGTACCTGGGCCGATTTACCCATGGCGCCAATGAACAGGCAGATACATGCAACCGTGAGCAGTTTCCAGTCGGTACCCGGGAAAATCAGGACATCCAGGGAATCTGCCTGAGCGAAGATTTCTGAATAACGCATGGACCCGGTATAGGCAAACAACAGGCCAATACCCAGAACAAAACCGAAGTCACCCACCCGGTTCATGATAAACGCTTTCATGTTGGCGAAAACGGCGGTGTCGCGGGTAAACCAGAAACCGATCAGCAGGTAAGAAACCAGACCCACAGCTTCCCATCCAAAGAACAGCTGCAGCATGTTGTTGGACATGACCAGCATCAGCATTGAGAACGTAAACAATGAGATGTAGGAAAAGAAGCGCTGGTAACCCGGATCATCAACCATATAGCCAATGGTATAAATATGCACCATAAGCGAAACGGAAGTGACCACCACCATCATAAGGGCGGTTAAGGGGTCAACCAGGAAGCCGACTTCAAACACCTTGGTGCCAACCAGGGTCCAGGTATAAATAGCCTGGTCATAATAGGCACCGTTAACGGCCACTTCATACAAGGCATAAAGCGAGCCAAGGAAAGAAATGGCAACAAGCAGGATCGTCAGGCTGTGCGCACCCCTGCGACTGACCGAACGTCCGAAGAATCCTGTGCCAAACAGACCGGTAATGAGGGCACCTGCAAGAGGCGCCAAAGCGATCAGCAGTAAAAAGGCACTAGAGAATGTTGGTGTCATGCTGTAATTCCCCTTACCCTTTCAAACGACCGACGTCGTCAACATTAATGGAATTGATTCTGCGGAACAACAGGACCAGGATAGCCAGTCCGATTGCGGCCTCGGCGGCGGCAACGGTCAGGATGAAGAACACGAAGATCTGTCCTGAGGTTTCGGGCAGGCCGTTGGCACCCGGGTTCCACATGGAAAATGCCACGAAATTGATATTCACCGACAACAGCATAAGCTCGATGGACATCAACAGACTAATAAGATTACGGCGATTCAGAAAAACACCAAATACACCCAGGGCAAACATGATTGCCCCCAAAATCAGATAATGTGCCAAAGTTAGCGTCATTCTGAATCCCCTTCTTTTACTGGCGCAGCTTCTTCTTTTTCAGATTTCATGCTGACAAGTCTTACGCGGTCAGCGGCATTGACATGCAACTGATCACTGGCAACAACGTATTTTCTATTGCGACGTTCACGCAGGGTAAGTGCAATGGCTGAAATCATGCCAACCAGCAGAACCAGCCCACCCACCTGAATCGGGAACGAATACTCGCTATACATTGCCACACCCAGCTCGAGCGTGTTGTTATAGGAATCGGGCAAGGCAACCGGATCACCCGAGCCGTAGTACACCGTACCCAGCACAAAGGCAATTTCCAGAACCATAATGCCGCCCACCACCAGGCCCAGGGGCAGGTAAGTACGGAAGCCGGCACGCAGCGATTCGGGCACCACGTCAATCATCATGACCACAAACAGGAACATGACCATCACCGCGCCAACGTATACCACGATTAGCAACAGTCCAAGGAACTCGGCACCAATCAGGATCCACAGCAATGATGCGGTAACGAATGACAGGATCAGGTGCAGCACCGCCGTCACCGGACTGCGCGCGGTAATCACCCGTGTACCGGCCACCACCAGGATAGCGGCCAGAATATAGAACAAAACAGTCGTAAAAGTCATAGTTTGCTCACCTGCCGATTATCTGTATGGTGCATCGGTTGCACGACGTGCAGCGATCTCGGATTCATATTGGTCACCTACTGCAAGCAACATATCTTTGGTGAAATACAGATCACCCCGCTTTTCACCGTGGTATTCGTGGATATGGGTTTCCACGATGGAATCTACCGGGCAGCTTTCTTCACAAAAACCGCAGAAGATACATTTGGTTAAGTCAATATCGTAGCGCGTGGTGCGACGTGTTCCATCGTCACGCTCTTCGGATTCAATGGTAATGGCCATGGCAGGACACACTGCCTCGCAAAGCTTACAGGCAATGCAACGCTCTTCACCGTTGGGATAACGGCGCAAAGCATGCAAACCCCGAAAACGCGGAGACATGGGCGTTTTTTCGTGAGGATAACGCAGTGTAATCTTGCGCTTGAAGAAATACCTGCCGGTCAGGGCCATTCCCTTTAACATCTCGGTCAGCATGAAACTGCCGAAGAAATCTTTAATAGCACTCATAATTTTCTTCTAGC
>LFRM01404700.1_pt1 | contig 61670 bp, 66 predicted proteins | sample 618341 | NCBI WGS metagenome assembly LFRM01 (sample SAMN03654438, study PRJNA283298) | anaerobic digester metagenome | isolation source: pool of bioreactors CSTR01a, CSTR02a, and CSTR03a thermophilic anaerobic... | place: Denmark: Kgs. Lyngby | collected 2014-05-21 | reverse complement strand
TTATATACGCTAAGAAGGAGTATGCGCACTATGAAAGTCTATGAAAAACGTAGATCTAGGGAGCATACTACAAAAGATTGAGATAGGTGATGTCTGTGGAGAAGAAAGTCCGCAAGCAAATCTATTTAACCCCGGAACAGGATGAAGCCCTAAAAGCTTTGTCCGTGATGAAAGGGGTGAGTGAGGCAAGCTTGATCCGAAAGGCTTTGGATGATTATTTAGCGAGGGAAAAGGATAGGTCAAAAGGTGCAGATCCCCTTGCCAAATTAGTGGGTTTAGGCAGAGCTGCACATACAGACATTGCCGAAAACCATGATGAATATTTGTACAGGGAGGAAGATAGGTGAGGGCTGTTTTCGTTGATACAAGTGGCTGGCTAGCGCTGATTATTCAAAACGACCGCTGCCACAAAACTGCTAAAGCATATTATCAGAAGCTTAGCCTGCAGCAGATGCCCCTTGTGACAAGCGACTATGTATTAGACGAAACATATACTCGCCTGCGCTGTGACGCTGGACTTCAAATTGCCAGTGCAGCCAAAGAAGTGATTGATGAAGCGCAGAGATTGAACTTGCTTCATGTGGAATGGGTGAACGAAAGGATAGCTGAGGAATCTTGGAAGCTTTTTATTAAATATCAAGACCAAAAAATCTCCTTCACGGACTGCACCAGCTGGAGCATTTGCAAACGTTTGGGAATCAAAGAGGCCTTCGCTTTCGATAAGCATTTTAGCTGATGGGGATGGCAACTTGCTCTACAGTTTAATAAAAATGGCTAAAGCCCGCGAATTTACCCGTGGGCTTTTTGGGTTTAAATGGGAGTTTCAGGTCCGGGCAGACTTTTTTCGAGAAGAATATGTATGATTTTTCCGATATTTGGTATAATTATAGTCAAGGAGGTGTTGTTATGCGAAGGAGATTTATCTGGTCTGTGCTTTGTGTGCTGATGCTGGCAATTGGGATAGCCAGTGCAGCTGGTATCACCGAAAAAGAACAGCTTTCCGGCTGGGTGTTGGATCAGGCTGGAGAGGGTGTAGCTGGCGCTCAGGTGCTTTTGCTCTACAGCGAAGACAGGTTTGCAGCAGAAACCGATGAGGCCGGCTACTTCCATTTCCAATCTGTACCCAAAGGTCTAGGGGTGCTTGTGGTCCGAAAAGCTGGTTATAAACTTCAGCAGGTGGAGGTGGAGGCCGGCAGACAACAAGAGTTTAAAATCATTTTAGAGCCGCTGCCGCCGGAGCCAGGTGTTTTGATCGGGCAGATCCTGGATGCTGAAACTGGAGAGGGCATCTGGCAGGTGGAAGTGACAGCCCAGCCCCTGCGGGAAAGCGTTGAGTTCAGAGCCCCCAGGACATTTACAGGCGCTAAAGGATATTGGCGGCTATCGCTGCCTCCTGGCCAATATTTGATCACTGCAAGGCACATGAAATACCAAGAACATGTTGAACAAGTTGAAGTCAAATCAGGCGAAATAATCTCCCTCGCTTTCAAACTGGTTCCAAAAAACCTTCCGCCTGCCTTCGTCCACGGCCGGGTGGAGAGCAGGGGACGGCTGGATGCCCGTATCGGGCTGCCAGTTCCTGGAGCCAGGGTGGTTCTGACCATGGACAATCAGCGCAGCTGGGAAACGGTCACAGACGATCTCGGCGTTTTTCAATTTTTCGGCATCCCTGCAGGTTGGGGCCTATTGAGCGTCACAAAAGCAGGCTTCAAACCCTGGCAGGAGAAAGTACAGCTCAAAGCAGGAGAAACTCTGGAGCTGAGGGTTTTATTGGAACCTTTGCCAGCAAGGGAAGCGAGGATTTTCGGCCAAGTGAAAGACATGAAGACTGGAAATCCTATTGCCTTCGCTAGAATTCAGATAACCGGCCTAGAAGATTATGCTGAGAAAGCGCGTGTTGTGATCACAGACAGCCGGGGCTACTACAACGTAGTCCTGCCTCAAGGCCGATATCTGCTTGAAGCACAACACCCAGAATACTTCACCAAGCAAGAGCTTGTAGATCTAAAACCAGGACAACAGCTGCAGGTGAATTTCCTCCTCAGGCCTGCAAAGCAGGAGCCATCTGTGGTAGTAGGAGTGGTTTATGGGGCAGAGAGGAGATTCTCCCTAATCAGAGATGACAGCAGCATCCCCACAGTACCCATCTCAGGGGCAGAGGTGACTCTCAGCGGCGAATTTGGAGAATACAAGACGAAGACAGGGCAAGACGGCCGCTTTGAGTTTGCCCTCGTGGAGCCAGGCCGCTACATGCTATTGGTGAGGAAAGAAGGATACCAAACATACCAAAGGATGCTTACCATTCCTCAGGGCGAGAAGATAGAATTGAAGATCTCCCTCCTTTCGAAACCTATAACCATTCACTGACTTAGGGCTGCCTCGGCAGCCCTGTTGTTTTATATTGGATAAGACTGCAAGTATCCTCCAAAGGACAGCAGCTTTCGAGCAAGGCACTTGTAAAACTGCTTTGGCTGGCAATATCGATCAAACTATGGCATAATAGAAAAGACAGTGCTAAAAAAGCGGCTGCAACTGAGTAAGGCTGCTTTTCATTCTTTGAAGATCAGCATACTGGAGGTGATGAAAAAGCTCCTTTGAGGACGATTTCGGTCTAAACCTAATGGTTTAGGAGATGAAAAAACATCTTGTGTTCCAGGAACACTAGTAAGGATTGTACCAGCTAAGGAAGTGATGATACTTGAACATTTTGGCCGAAAAGTTTCGTGATGTGATCATGGCAGTTTTCCCGATTACAGTCATCGTTTTAATCCTGCATTTCACAGTTTCTCCTCTGACTTCACTGGAAGTAGGGAGATTTCTTTTGGGCGCAGCTTTGATCATCGTCGGTTTTGGGATTTTTCTGGTTGGTGCTGATGTTGGGATCAGTCCCATGGGAGCTCAGATGGGCCAGGCAATTGCCAAGAGCAACAAAATATGGATCGTTATTGTATCTGGCTTGGTTCTGGGTTTTATGATCTCCTTTGCCGAGCCGGTTCTCCACATTCTTGGCGGGCAAGTTGAAGCTGTAACTGGAGGCGTTCTCCCTAGAATGGGCATAGTGCTGGCGGTTTCTGTGGGAGTTGCCCTGGTGGTTGCCTTGGGACTCCTCCGGATCGTTACAAACGTTCCCCTGCGTTGGGTTCTAACTGGAGCTTTCGGTTTGGTTTTTTTGTTCAGCTTGTTTTCCACCTCTGAATTTTTAGCAATTGCCTTTGACGGTGCAGCTTCCGTTACAGGCGCTATAATAGTGCCTTTCATGCTGGCTTTGGCTCTGGGTGTGTCGTCCCTTAAAGCGGGCAAGGCCGCTGGAGAAGACAGTTTCGGTTTGGTTGGCTTGATCGCCCCAGGTGCTATTTTAAGTGTCCTTGTGATGAACTTTTTTGCCCGGGCTGGCGAGCTGTCAGGAAGTGTAGAGAGCGTGCTCACAGAAACAACCTCAGTCTTACAACCATTTCTCAAGGAACTTCCAGTGGTGGCTGTGGAGGTTCTGCTGACTCTGGTTCCCCTGCTTGTCCTGTTTTGCATCTTCAACCATACCACGTTCAAACTTTCCCGCAGAAAGTTCAACAGAATCCTCATCGGCCTCCTCTTTACTTTCGTTGGGTTGTCATTGTTTTTAACAGGGGTCAATGCCGGATTTATGGCTGTAGCAACGAAAGTTGGCTATAATCTTGCTGTGCTAAACGGCAGTGGGCTTGTGATATTCATCGGCTTCATCCTGGGGCTTGCTGTCATTTTGGCAGAGCCGGCAGTCTATGTTCTCACCGAGCAAATTGAAACCGTAACCAGCGGTTATCTGAAAAGGCCTGTGATCGTAACCACATTAGCCATTGGAGTTGCAGCTGCTGTGGTCTTGTCCATGATTAGAATACTTGTTCCCCACATCCAGTTGTGGTATTATTTACTTCCAGGATATATCATTTCAATAACTATGGCGTATTACGTACCCAATTTGTTTGTCGGCATTGCCTTTGATTCAGGTGGTGTTGCCTCTGGTCCCATGACAGCAACATTTGTGCTGGCTTTTGCCCAGGGTGTTGCTCAGGCAATCGAAGGTGCCAACGTGCTGATCGACGGCTTTGGAGTAATTGCTACGGTAGCTATGACGCCCTTGATTGCCGTGCAGGCATTGGGTTTGATCTTCAAGCTGAAAGCTGCCAAAGGAGGCGGAGAAACAAGTGGAGAGTAACATGGCTCCTGAATATGATCTGCTGTGGGTGATCGTAAACTACGGTTTGGGGAGTAAGGTCCTGAAAGTTGCCAGAGACAACGGCGTCCGGGGCGGTACGATTTTTTTCGGCAAGGGCACAGTAGACAATTATTGGCTGAAGCTTCTTGCCCTAAATGATGTCCGAAAAGAGATCGTGCTTCTGATTACTGAAACCAGCCAAGAGAGGCAAATCCTTGAAGCTTTGAACAAAAAGTTTCAGTTTGAGAAACCCAATCACGGCATTGCCTTTTCAACCAGCATTGCAAAGCTGCTGGGTGCTAGAGGTCTTGCTGATCAGAAGACTGTTGAAGCGAGAGGTGAAAATGGGATGTATAATGCTATATTTACAATCGTAGAAAAGGGCAATGCAGAAGCTGTAATTGATGCAGCCGTTGCTGCCGGCTCCAAAGGCGGAACCATCATTAATGCCAGAGGAGCAGGGATTCATGAGACAAGTAAATTGTTCTCCATGACCATAGAGCCTGAAAAAGATATAGTGATGATTTTGGCGAAAGAAGAGCTCACCTCCGGCATTGTCCAATCCATAAGGGAAAAGCTGAAAATCGATGAACCAGGAAAAGGGATCCTGTTCGTCCAGCAGATCAAGGCAACCTATGGCTTGGTTGATTGAAACCAGGTTTTACATTCAATAATACTTGAACGCCTCTCACAGGGAGGCGCTGTTTGAAACATACCCCGCAGCGCGGGGTTTTTTTATTGGAAAGAAGGGCTTCTGCTAGTTGTTTGTTGAGGCCAAGAATGATATACTGAAGATAAAGACTGTTTAGATTAGTTAAGCTGAGATGTGAGGGCAGTGCCATGATCGAGCTGCAGAATTATCTGATCAGAGAAAAGCTCCTGGAAGATGGCCAGCAGATTATTTATAAGGGCTGTTCATCATGCGGAGAACTGCCTGTACTCATCAAAACTCTTAAACAGCAGAATAACGCTTTTGCTGTGTCAAAGCTCATCTACGAATACGAACTGCTTCGGGATCTGGACGTGGAAGGCGTATTCAAACCCGTGAGCCTGGAGCGATCCGGCAAGACCCTGGCCATGGTCCTGGAAGATCTGGGTTTCATTCCCTTGCGGGAATACACCATTGGCGTGGTCGGGCTTCCACTTTTTTTTGACCTTGCCATTCAGCTGGCACAGATCCTGGACAAGCTGCAGCAGAAAATGATTATCCACGGAGATTTGAGGCCTGAGAACATCTTTATCCACCCCGGCACAGCAAAGGTGCAAATCATCGGCTTTGAAAAGGAATTTGTTTTCCCTGAAAGAGAGGAAAGCCTCAAGTACGCAGCACCGGAAAAATTGGGTTTGGGCAGAAGCGATTACCGCAGCGATTATTATTCTTTGGGAGTAATCTTTTATGAGCTGTTAACAGGACAGCTCCCCCTGAAAGCTGACGGCCCTGCCGGCTGGCTTCAAGTTCACACCACAAAGCAGCCGCAAAGTCCAGTTCAACTCAATCCCAGTTTGCCCCCGGCTTTAGCTGAACTCGTCATGAAGCTGTTGGCTAAAAACCCCAGCCATCGCTATCAAACAGCTTTGGGGCTGCTGAGGGACTTGACAGACTGCAGACTGCAGTGGCAGGAGACGGGAAGCATTCAGCTTACCCCAGGAGAGCAGGAGATCTCCCCCTATTTTCAGCTGCCGGACAAGCTGTTCGGGAGGACAGAAGAAGCGGAAATTCTCAAAGCCTCTTTTCAGCGGGCCTGCAGGGGATAAGGCGGGTTTATTCTGCTCAGCGGCAGTGCAGGGATCGGCAAAACAAAGCTTGCCAGCGATGTCCTCAAGCCTTGTGCCATGGAGAAGGGCTATTGGGGATACGGTAAATATGACCAACTGCGGAAGAACATACCTTATTCAGCTTTTGCTGCAGCCCTGCGGATGGTTATAAGACAGCTGATCACAGAAAGTAGTAAAAGCCTGGCCCTTTGGAAGGAAGAAATTCTCAGGGCTTTGGGCAGCAGTGGTGCCATCCTCACAGAACTGATCCCGGAGCTGGAGCTGATTGTCGGAGCTCAGCCGCAAGTGGAGGCACTGCGGCCTCAAGAGGCGCAGAACCGTTTTTTGTTGGTTTTAGAGAAATTCCTCGCAGTCTTTGCCAGCAGAAAAAAACCCTTGGTCTTATTTTTGGATGACCTGCAGTGGGCTAATGCGCCTGCCTTGAGGCTCTTGGCGAAGCTATCCGCTTACACCAATTTGAAATATCTCCTTATCGTCTGCGCGTACAGGGATAACGAAATCACCCCGCGCCACCCTTTACACGCAATGGCTGCAGAGCTCCGAAAAGCGGCTCTGCCAGTCCAAGAGCTGTACCTTTATCCTCTCAATCGGAAAGAAGTGACAGCGTATTTGGCTGAAACCCTGCATTGTTCACCAGAGAAGGTGAGCCTGCTTGCAGAGAGCGTGTATCGTAAAACCTCCGGGAATCCCTTTTTTCTAGGCCAGATGCTGAAGACCATGGAAGATGAAAAAATCATCTTCTTCGACAGCGCCAAAGGAGGCTGGACCTGGAAACCGGATGCGATCTACAGACTTCAGATGCCTGCCGATGTTTTGGATCTGCTTCTTTGGAGATTGCAGAAGCTGCCCCGCCAAACCCTTGAGATCTTGAAAACGGCATCCTGTATGGGGAGCACCTTTGATTTGCAAATCCTCGCTGCCGTCTGCAGGAAGACCATGCCCGAGGTGCAGAAATGCTTGACCCCTGCCTTGAGAGAGGGACTGATTTCACAGGTGGCAGGCAACCAAAATGAGTTTCTGCACGACAGAATCGAACAGGCAGTACATTCCCTGCTTTCAGAACAGGAAGCAAAACAGATTCACCTGGAGATGGGAAGGATGATTCTCCAGCAGTCTGCTGAGGACAGCTTGGACGAGCAGCTTCCCTTTGTATTAGACCATATAAATCGGAGTCTGGAGCTAATCGCGGATCCAGGGGAGCGGCTGCAGCTGGCAAGGTTAAACTTCAAGGCAGGGATAAAAGCCAAAGCCTCTGCTGACTACAACTCTGCCCTCAATTGCCTTGCAGCTGGCGTTGAGCTGTTGGGAGAAGGCGGCTGGCAGAGGGACTACCAGCTGTGCTTCGCTCTTCATCTCCAAAGGGCAGCCTGCGAATATATGCTGGGCAATGAAGCTGAGGCCGAAAAGCAGTTCCTTGAGGTGGAAAAGCGGGCAAGAACAGCATTTGAGAAAGCAGAGCTTGGCATAACCAGGATGAGGCTGTATTCAGGGGGCGGAAAACATACTGAAGCTGTACAGGTTGGGCTTGACACCCTCAAACTTTTCGGCTATAAGCTCCCTCTCAGGCCAAGCCTTTTCCATCACATGAGGGAACTTGCAGTTTATAAGTGGCTGATCCGCAATAAGAAAAGCGGCGATTTGCTTAACCTGCCGGAGGTGCAGGACTCCCTTCAGAAAAAGGCAGCCCAGCTTTTCGTGGAGTTCATTCTCGCCACCTGCACGAGCCACCCCGATTTATACGCTTTGATGATCGTAAAGTCCGGCAACTTTGCATTAAAACATGGAGTTGCAGAGGTAGCGTCCATCGGCTTTTTAGGCTACAGCATCCTTGAAGGCAGCGTCCTCGGCAATTTCGCCAAAGGCTGCGAACTGGCAGGGGTGGGGGAAGCCCTTGCTGAAAAGTACGGCAACAGTCCCTCAAGCTGCATAGTCTATTTCACAATAGGAGCTTTGATTTTACACTGGACTGCCCCTGCCAAAGAAGGGCTTGTTTATCTGCAGAGGGCTGCAGCCTGTGCTCTTGAAGCGGGAAATGTGCTCATCGGCGGCTATGCACACGTAGTGCTCCTGGAAAACAAATACCTGATGGGCGTACCCCTTGAGGAAGTCCTGGCTGAAGTTGAGAAATGCAAAAAATTCACCAAAAAAGTCCAGCACGAAAACTTGGAACTTAACATTGCAATTTACGGGAGGATGGCTGCCAAATTGAAAGGCGAGGCCTCTTCATCAACTGTACTTGAAGAGCTTTACCAAGCCGGGAAAATGGACAAGGCCTCCCAGATTACATATCTTTTCACCAGAATGCAGTTCTTATACTTAACTGGTGAATACAGGCAGGCTCTCGCCATAATGGAGGAAATCAAACCCCTTTTAGACGTTGTGATGGGCTTTCTGCTCTCTTCTGACTGCAATTTCTACCACTCCCTGGTGGCTGCTGCCTGTTATGAAAAAGCGACGCGCAAAGAGCAGCGCAGGTTGGGCAGGGAGCTTGCGAAAAACCAGCGGCAGATGAAAAAATGGGCATTGAGCTGTCCGGCAAATTTTTCACATAAATACCTGCTTGTTGAGGCGGAAAGGGCAAGACTTGCAGGCCGAAGGGAACAGGCTGAGAAATTGTACGATGATGCAATTGCTTCTGCCAGGGAGGGCGGCTTCCTCCAAAACGAAGCCTTAGCCTGCGAACTGGCTGGAAAATATTACGCCCAAGGGGGCAGAGGCAGGATCGCACGTGTCTACCTCACCGACGCCTACAGGCTGTACACGGCCTGGGGAGCAGCTGCAAAAGCGCAGAGCCTGCAGGAGGAGTATCCAGATCTGATCGCTGCAGATGCGGAGAAAGCTCTCGACACAGCCCAGATTTGGAGGCAGCTGTTTTTCTCAGCCAGCCAGATGGCTGCAGCCAATGGTCTCGAGCTGTGCAAGCTAGACAAAGCCGTAGAAATAATTGCCCAGGCAGATCCCGCAAAACTTGCTGCGGTTTTCCTGGAGATCGCCGCAGAAGTCGCATGTGCAAACAGAGGCTTCTTTATCATGGAAAAGGATAATGAATTGTTTGTTGAAGCAGCCCTTGAGACAGACAGCAGCTGTGGGAGGGCTGTAAAGGGCGAACCTGTGGCAGAGCACAAACTGTCTGAGGCGGTAGTGTTTTACTCTGCCCGGACCCACGAGGCAGTTGTTTTAAATGATACAGCGCAGCCAGGCATCTTTGCCAAGGATCCTTATCTGGCAAAGGCAGCAGGCTGCATTCTTTGCCTGCCTCTGGAGCTGCAGGGCATTCCTCTGGGCGTATTGTACCTTGAAAACACCATGCTGACAGACATCTTTACGGAAGAACGGATAGAACTGCTGAAGCTGCTGACCGTTCGCCTGCTCAACACTAAAGAGTTTCAGGCCTTCTTAGAACATGATGACACCTCTTCCTCTCCCCTGGTGGAGCCCCTTACCGAAAGGGAGCTTGAGGTGCTGAGGATGATGGCAGCAGGACTTTCCAACAAAGAAATCACCGACAAGCTGGACATGTCTATTAATACTGTCAAAACCCACCTCAAAAGCATCTACAGCAAGCTGCAGGTAACTAGGAGAGTGCAGGCTGTAAAGCGGGCTGAGGAATTAGAGCTGCTTTAGAGACTTTTTCTTCTGCTGTAGACTCCATCACCCCTACTTAAGTTGGGGGTGATTTTTTATTGTCTCACCCTTTAGGGTGATGTATTTTTTCAGGCAATGCTGTATATTTTGATTGATTTCAACAACAAGCTGAAGCACGGCAGTCTTCAGCGGGAGAAAATTAAGAGGGGGAAAGAGTGTGAAAAGGGCTTGTTTATTTGCAGCATTATTTTGTTTGGCTTTTTCCGTGATCGTTTTTGCCGATGAAACAGGACAAAGTGATGTGGAACTGCTTGTAGTGGACACCCAGGAGCTGATCATAAACGACGAGTATATAGTCATTCCCACCCCTGGCGTAGATCAATTTAATGCCAGCTACACAGAAACAGCTACAGCCAGCCTCACTGTGAAAAGCAACGTGCCCTGGAAGCTTTCAATGAAGACAAAAGATTGGTCCTGGCCTGAGGGCGTGGAGAAAGCTGTTAGCCATTACGAGTGGAAGCTGGAAGGGCAGGGGGATTTCCAAAGCTGCAGCAATAGTAATGTTACTGATGTTATTTCAGGCGGCCCCACAGGCGGCACAGTTGTCACCCTTAATTATCGAGTGAAACTCGACTGGGCAAAAGATGTTCCCGGTGCATACAGCATCGTCCAGGAGTATACCTTAACCAAGGACAGCTAACCGAAAAGGTTTCAAAAGGGGCTTACTGCCGGAGAAGCTTGCTTCTCAGCCCCGTTTTTCGCCAAGGGAAGGAGGGGGACTTTGAAGTTTACTTTTCGCGCAATTTGCCTATGGCTGTGTTTTGCCAGTACTGCTTTTGGTCTCGTGCACTGTTCCATTGAAGATCGGATAATCAGCCTCATACCTGGGGAAAAAGGGCAGATTGAGATCCCTCTATATAACCCGGATCCTCAGCCTGCTGCAGTGCGGGTTTATCTGGAAGATTGGGAGCGTGCAGAAGATGGAACCCAGCTTTTTTATCCTGCAGGCACTCTGCCAAACTCTGCAGCAGGACAGCTAAAACTTGCAGAATCCACAATCGTGCTGGAGCCCAAACAATCAGGCAAGCTGATCCTGGAGGTTCAGGTTCCTCACGATCAGCGGGGCAGCAGAACTGCCATGCTCTTTGTGGAAGGAGGCAGTCTCCCTGCACCGCCTCAGGCAGAAGGGGACAAAATGAACATCAGCATCAGAGCCCTTCTGCGCTACGGGATAAAGATCTACGTTGTCGCCCGAGGAACTGAGGAACCTGGCACGAAAATCACAGGCTGCTCTCTGGAAAATCCCAGGGATGGAAAGATTCCTGTATCTATCCAATTGGAAAATTACGGCAATGTGCACCTGAGCTACAAAGGAAGGCTTGAGGTGCGCACTTTGGATGGAGAGGTGCTGGAGAAAGTATCATTGCAACCCTTTTCCATTCTGCCGAAAGCAAAGCGCAGCATCAGCGGCCAGGTATCCGTGCCAGCTGCTGGCAAGTATTTGTTGCTTGCAGTGCTGGACTATGGTGGGCAGACGCTTTTAGCAGCAGAAGCCCCCTTTGAAATAAGGGGGGAAGCCAGTGGGAAATAAAGTTCGCCTGCTTGTTGTTTTGTTTGTTCTGCTGGCGTGGCAGGCCAGCGCTGCAGGTTCTTTAACTGTAGAATCCAACTTTACCACTGCGCAAGCAACAGCAGCGGATCTAGACCGCGGCTACCTGGATTATCCCGCTGCAAACAGGCTCACCGTCACTGCAGAAGGAACGTGGAAGCTGTACGTAAGAACAAACCAGGATTACTTCAGCGCACCACACCTGGAGGCAGCATGAAGCCAAATACGGACCTTTTGTGGCGCTCTGATTCCCCTTTTCAGGAACTGAGCACTTCCGATGAGCTTGTTGCCGAGGGAGAGGCCGGCACAATCCAGCTGGATGTGGATTATCGCATCAAGCTTTCGTGGTTGGATCCACCTGATTACTATGGGATAACTTTGATTTATACCCTAACTTCAGATTGAGCTTCACAAGGAGATTGATGATGAAAAAACTGAGCATTTTATTATTATGTCTGTTCTCCTTGGGGACCGTGGCCTGGGCTGGCCAGCTGGAAGTCACAGGACCTGCACACAGAAGCGCAGATCCCAGAAGCTTTATCACTGTGGGTTTTACTGTAAGAAACACAGGCACAAGCGATTTGGCTGTAGATTTTACAGTAGAGCTGCCGCCTTTTTGGCAGCTTTTGAGCCTGCCGGAGGCCAGAACCATTGCCGCTGGGGAGGAGCTTTTAGTTCCCATCACAGTCCAAGTGCCTTCCGGTGCAGCGGCAGACGGGCAGCACCACATCATCTTTACAGCGAGAAGCGAAGCTGAGGAGGTTCAGGCTGTTGTCACTGTGCTTGTGGAAAAGCAGAGGGGCGCTATCCTGACTTTGGGACGCACGGACTTGACTGTAGCCCGCGGGGAGAGGCTGGTCCTGCCCTTTACCTTAGAGAACACAAGCAACTATTCAACAGCCTTTTGGCTGCGGGTCCGCCTGCCCCGGGGATTTGCCGCACAGCCAGTCCGGCTGCCCCGCCTGGAGCAGGGACAAAGGCACCACGGTGCTGTTGTGATCCAAGCCTTGGAAACAGCCGTCCCAGGCAGTACCTGGCTGGTCTTGGAAGTGGGGGAACAAGACAGTACGGAAGTTTTTGAGCGGTTGAGGCTGCCTTTGGTTGTCCTTTCCTCTGCTGGCAGCACCCGCTTAACGCCAGATCTCCTCAGCAGACTGGAGATCGAGGGGACCTGGACAGAGGACGGAGCTTTCAGATGGCAGGGAAGCTTTTGGGGGGACAGCAGCTGGCCAGGGGGCGGCGTTCACTTGGATCTGCAGCTATACGGCCCGGAAAATGCAGGGCGGGGTCTGTTCAGCTGGAAAAAGCACCCCTGGACCTTGAGCCTTGGCCATACAGACTATGCAGGCAACACCCTGCAGCAGCCTGTGAGAGATCCTGGAATTCTGTTTGCAGTGCAGCAGAGCGAAAAAACATCGAGCTTGTTCTGGAGTCCTGATCTAGCCAGCTACTTTGCCTACCGCAAAGGCGGCAGCAGCCTGACCTTCCTCATGGAAGAGGAACAGAAGATCTGGTTCTACGGCAGATCCGAGGCAGCTGTCGAGATCGGCCGCTTGTGGGCGGAGATCGGGCTGCCTGTGGCCTGGCGGGTTCCTTCTTCCGAATTGGGGATCAGGTTAGGGGGGCAGGGCAGAAGGCCGACTGCGCTGTGGGCTCTGGACTGGCTGCGGGCAGGCCCCAATACCTTAGGAAGGTATCAGGATTTGTGGCGGCTGAGCTTCAGCGGCCAGAGCAGTCCTTTCCTTTTTTCTGCCTATACGAGATATAATAATGTAGAAGACCTGCCTGAGGTAGCCAGGCTGCAGGAAGATTACGCATCTGTGGGCCTTGCCCTTCCCTTCGGGAGAACCAATGTGAACCTGAGGTGGGGCTACGGCAGGCGGCAGGAGGAAGGACTGAAGGTAGAGGAAACTGGCTGGGAGATAACTGCCTACAAATACTGGTCCTCTTCTCACCTTTACTATTCCCACACCCAGCTGCCCTTGAGCGTGCCCCGGGACTACCTCCGCTTCGGCTTTTACAAGCGGCCTTTCTCGTGGTGGCTTGCTGCTGTAAGTCGAGAGCAGCTTCTGGAGGTGAAACTGGGCTTTATGTACCGGCAGCTGCAGAGGGACTGGGAGTTTGAGTGGCAGGGACGAAGGCAGGACGGCCAATCCATCAGGCTCAAGCTCACCCAAAAACTTCCTGCGCTGCAGAAAGTGCACATAGAAGGGAAGCTTCACCTCCCTCAGGATCAGCCCTCTACCTGGGAAGTGACAGTGGGCTATGGCGTTAATTTGAGGACGCCATTCCCATTCCTGAAGACCAAGGGCAGACTGAAGGGGAGAGTGTTCCTGGACGAAAACGGCGACGGGATCTGGCAGCAAGGAGAGAGAGCCATCTCCGGCTGCGGCATTCTGCTTGCTGGCGAGTATGTCCAAACTGACAAGGATGGCTCCTATGAATTCGGCGCCATGCTCCCAGGAGAATACCCCCTCTTCCTGCGGGAAGGGGACCTGCCTGTGGGCCTTTTGCCGACAACAGTAACCTCCACCTTCGTCCGGCTTGAGAAAGGTGAGGAAACCATTTTCGACTGGCCTCTTGTCCAGGGCGCACGCCTGAGTGGAACGCTGAAGATGGAAGATGCAAAAGCCCGAGGGGTTTGGCTCCTGCTCCTCCAAGGCGAGAAGGTGGTCAGCCGGGCAGTTACAGATGCTGAGGGCAGCTTCAGCTTCGCTTACGTCCTGCCGGGCACCTACCAGATCGCTTTGGCCAGCGGACAATTCCAAGCTTCTCATTACCTATCCGAAACTGTGGTTACCCTCAAGGCAGGCGAGGAAAGGGAGCTTGAGCTTGCTGTCCTGGAAGAAGAAAAGCCCCTTGAGGTCTTCCGCACGCCCTCGCCGCAGGTCTTTGAGGTACCTTAAAACAGGATTACAAACAATTAGTTCACGCCTCTTGCTTTTCGGCAGGGGGCTTTTTTTATTCAACAATAGAAGCGTGCTCATCTTCGCCCCCGCAATTGAATAAACATCAAAGGAAGGAGCTTGCAGGTGGGGGTGGAGAAAGAGTGAGGGGATTGCACAGGAGGCCTCAGGCAGTTGTTATTTACATCGGAAGGTATACTATTCCCCTTTTGTTTGTCTCTGTGCTTATGGGGTTTTTGTTAATCTACAAAGCCTCAGCTGTGCTGATGGCTGTCCGTTCTTTGGATTTGTCCCAGAAAAGTGTGGTCATAGACCCAGGCCATGGAGGGATTGACGGCGGGACCCACGACGGAGAGGGCTTGCTGGAAAAGGACCTGAACCTGGAAGTGGCCCTTTTGCTGAAAGCATATCTGGAAAGCAAAAGCATGAGGGTCGCCATGACAAGGGAAAAAGATATGTCCCTTGAAGAATACAGCGACCTGGGAGGCAGCCGCTACCGCCGGGATCTGGCAGCCAGGCGCAAGCTCATCAATCAAAGCGGCGCAGACGTTTTAGTGAGCATCCACGTCAATTCCAGGCCTAACCGGCCAGACAGCCGGGGTGTGGAAGTGTTTTATCATCCCAAGGCCGAAGAAGGAATGAAGCTGGCAGCTTCCCTGTCCCAAGCCATCGATCGGATCGTTTTCCGAAGTTTTTTGGAAGCAGACCGCCTAAGGGTCCGGATCCTGCCTGGGAATTTCTTTGTCCTTCGGGAAGCGGCAATGCCCGGCAGTCTGGTTGAGATGGGTTTTATCACCAACCCTGAAGATAAAAAGCTCCTGCAAGATCCGGACTACCAAAAAGCCATGGCCTTTGCCATAGGGGTAGGGATTATAGATTATTTGAGAAAAAGCGCTATTGCAGGACAAACTATGGGTCCGCTGCGAAGACCTTTCGGCAAACTCCTTAGAAATCGCTAGCAATGTAGAAGAATTTTTGCTATAATCTTAACAGTCAATCATGGGGCAATTTCGCGGGGAGGGATTTAAAAAAGCTGACTGCAAAAAACACATCTTTTTGAAACAAGCCCTGGAGAAGCTGGCAGGAATTAGCAGCTGTGGCCTGAATATATAAAGCAGAGAAACGGAGGGATTACCATGCAGTTTGGTCCTTTTTTAGACGGCTACCACGATGTGGAAAGCCAGCTCATCGATTACCTGCGCCGCAAAGCAGAAGAAGCAATTGCCAGGCGCGATTGCGAAAAGAGCAATCTCAATAGTATAGAAGACTGCCAAAGATACCGGCAAAAGGTACGGGAGCATTTTCTCAAAGTCATAGGAGGGCTGCCCACCTCGAAATGTGAGCTGGAACCGCAAATAACAGGCGTGATCCAGGGAGAAGGCTACAGAATCGAGAAGGTGATCTTCCAAAGCCTACCAGGTTTTTTTGTCACATCCAACCTCTACCTTCCCGAAGGTGAAGGTCCTGTGCCAGGCATTTTGTTTGCCTGCGGCCATTCGAGAGATGCGAAAGCCTACCCAGTCTATCAAAAGGTCTGTTTGGATCTGGTAGCCAACGGATTTGCAGTGCTGGCTGTTGATCCCCAAGGCCAAGGGGAGCGGCTGCAGTACTGGCGGGACGGCAGGGAAGATGTCCGGTGGGGAACAGTTGAGCACAGTTATTCAGGGATCAAGTGTTCCCTTTTAGGGATGAGCATTGCCCGCTACTTTGTCTGGGATCTCATCCGAGCCTTAGATTACCTTTCCAGCCGGCCTGAAGTGGACAGCACAAGACTCGGAATCACAGGCAACAGCGGCGGCGGAACCCAAACAAGTTATATGATGCTTCTCGACGACCGCCTCAAAGCTGCTGCCCCCTGCACATACATAACTTCTCGAAAAGCGTATTTAGGCACAGGTCAGGCCCACGATATGGAACAGAACACTTTAGGCGCCATCACCCATGGGCCGGATCACGACGATTTCCTGGCTGCTTTTGCACCCAGGCCTGCCATGGTGGGGGCAGTGGACTCAGACTTCTTCAACGTTGAAGGGGCAGTGCGTTCTGTGGAGAAGGCCCGCAGAGTCTATGCTCTCTACGGAGCAGAGGACAAGCTGCAGCTTGAGGTGGCGCCGGGCACCCACTGCTATCATCCCCTCTTGAGACAGGCAGCTGTGAACTGGTTCCGGGTCCACCTTTTAGGCCTGCCTGCTGATTTCGAAACAGGGGATCCGAAAACTCGGGATCCTCAAGAGCTCTACTGCACAGAATCAGGGCAGGTGCTGGGAGATTTCCCAGAAGCTGCGACAATCCACGACATTATCCTGGAAGAACTTGGGAAAGTCCAGCACAAAGACTTCACCCCGGGACTATTGGAGAAAACTTTAGGCCTTCCCAAATTGTCCGGGCCTACCTATCCCAGAGTGATCGCGAATAATGAAATCGCAGACGGCATCAAGCGCGAGAAGATCTTCTTCTGGAGCGAGCCTGGGATTTTGGTGAGCGGACTTCTGTTCACCCCAACTGAGCCTGCAGAGGATCCTGTGCTGCTCCTTTTGGAGGACGGAACAGCGGAAACAGAGCGCTCCTGGGAGCTCATCGCTTCACTGCTTGCAGAGAAGCGGCAGGTCTTCCTTTTCGATCCCAGGGGGCGGGGAGCAGTCTCCCCTCGTGTTATTAATTCTATAAAAGGACAGCCTCATCATTTCTTCGAAACTGAATTCCGCCTCAGCTGCGATGCCCAAATGCTGGGAACCTCGCTTGTCGGGCTGCAGGTTGCAGACGTCTTGAGGGGAGCAGAGTACCTGCGCGGACGCGCAGGCAGGGAAAAGCTGGTGCTGGCAGGCAGGGGCAGGGGAGCGCTTTTGGCAGCCCTTGCAGCACCCCTTACAGAGGTTAGCCAGCTGCGCCTGTCTCAGATGCAGCCTGATTTTGCTGAGATCGTCAAAACCCGTCTTTATCCCTTGGAGCGGGTTCCCATTCTCTTCGGTCCCCTGGACAGCTGGGATTTGCCTGATCTGTACCAGTACTTAAAAGAGCGGGAAATTCCCATCTACAGACAACTAACTGCACCGCTTGGCAGCAGCCTTTGAGGAGGTGAATAAATGCAGATCTTGGTTCTCAACTTCGGAGGATCATCCTTCAAATTTCTCTTGGAAGAGGAAGGAAAGGCCCTCTCCAGCGGGCAGGTGGATAGGCTGGGCACAAAGGACGCAGAGCTGAAGGCCGATTTCGGCAGGGAACTATTGGGAGAGCTGTCGCCTAAAGAAGCTCTAGCTGCAGTTTTGGACAGGCTCAGCAGCCACGGCCTGCTGAAGAAGGAGAAGCTGGCTGCTGTTGCCCATAAGGTGGCCCATGGCGGCTCCTTTTTCCGGGAAGCTGTTTTTGTGGACGAAAAGGTGAAAGAGGCAATCCGCGCCTGCATTCCACTGGCGCCTGTTCACAATCCGCCGGCTCTAGCAGGTATTGAGCTCTGCCAGGAGCTGTTCGGGGACCTCAAGCAGGTGGCTGCTTTTGAAACAGGCTTTCACCAGTCCCTGCCAGCTTACGCCTACACCTACGGCATCCCTTATGAATGGCAAGAGAAATACGGCGCCAGAAAATACGGCTTCCACGGTACCTCCCACCGCTACGTTTCCCAAGAAGTTGCAAGGATTTTGGGCAAAGATGATCTGCGGATTATTTCCTGTCACCTGGGAAGCGGCACGTCGGTGGCTGCCATCAGGGGCGAGGAGTCAGTTGATATCAGCTCAGGCCTTACCCCCCAGGCAGGGACCATCATGAGCACGAGGCCTGGAGATTTCGACCCTTGGCTCTTCCCGTACCTTGGAGAGCAGCTTGGACTTTCAGCTCAAGAGCTGTCCCAGCAGCTGATCAAAAAAGGAGGGCTTTTAGGGATCAGCGGCTTAAGCGGCGACATGCGGGATCTCGAGGAGGCCCGCAGTGCTGGCAGCAGCAGAGCTGCCCTTGCCATCGATGTTTTCTGCTACCAGGTGAAAAAATACATCGGTGCTTTTGCAGCCAGCCTTGGCGGCGTGGACGTGCTGGTGTTTACAGGCGGAATCGGCGAGCACAGCCCTTCAATCCGCGCCCAGATTTGTCAGGGTCTTGACTTTTTGGGCATTGCCCTTGATCCTGCGAAAAACGAGGATGTAGAGGAAGGGGCAATCGGTAAAGGGCCTTGCGAGGTGCTTGTGATCAAGACCCAAGAGGAGATCATGGTGGCAAGACAGGCCAGGAATTTGCTGAAAAAAGAGAGGGAAAACAATGGCATTAGTTAATCTCAAAGACATTTTACACGGAGCCCAGAGCAGGCGCTATGCAGTGGGAGCTTTCAATGTGGTTAGCCTGGAGTCCCTGCAGGCGATTTTAGAGGCAGCAACCCAAATGCGCTCTCCTGTGATCCTGAATGTGGCTGAAGTCCATTTCAAGTACGTTGATCTGGAAACCATCGCCCCTGTAATCAGAAGGGCAGCTGAAAAGGCAGCCATCCCTGCAGCGCTGCACCTAGATCACGGCGTGAGCTTTGAAGCGATAATGCGGGCGCTGCGCGCCGGCTTTACGTCAGTGATGTTTGACGGCTCCACCCTTCCCTATGAGGAAAACGTGCAGCAGACCAGGGAGATCGTGAAAATGGCCCACGCCATCGGCGTTACAGTGGAGGCAGAATTAGGGGTTGTAGGTGGGGCTGAAGGTTCTTCAGAGGCCACAGACGACAGAGGGATGCTGACAGATCCAAAACAAGCGGAAGACTTTGTGAAGCGAACTAAGGTGGACGCCTTGGCTGTGGCAATTGGTTCAGCCCACGGCCTTTACAGGGCAAAACCCAAACTAGATTTCAAGAGACTTGCAGAGATCCGCGATGCAACAGGCATTCCCCTGGTGCTCCACGGAGGCTCCGGCATTCCAGACGAAGATTTCAAACGCGCCATCGAGCTTGGGATCTGCAAAATCAACGTCTATACAGAGATGGCCCAAATTGCCTCCCACAGGATCCGCGGCATTTTGGATAAAGATCCGTCCTTTATCAGTTTTCCGGATCTTTTGATCGCGGCCAGAGAAGCCATGCGGGATCTGGTGATGGAAAAGATCAAGGTTTTCGGCACAGCAGATGTTTGTTCATCTCCCAACGCTTTCTGTCCTACCTGTCAAGGGTGTGTGGTGGGATCTGATGAGTATTCACGCCTGGCATCGCAAATAGCCAAAGCAGTGATTGAACAATTAAACAAGGAGTGAGCATGATGGCTGACGTAATTTGTGTGGGCCTTTTGGTTGCTGATGCAGTGGCCCGTCCTGTTGTTGAAATACCTGATAAAGGTAAATTGAGTTTGGTTGACGATCTGCAGCTGCACACAGGCGGCTGTGCAGCCAACACAGGCGCTGCCCTGGCGAAACTGGGGGTTTCCACAGTTGTAGTCGGGAAGGTGGGACAGGACGGTTTCGGAGATTTCATGGTCCAGGCCCTCTCCAAATCTGGCTTGGATGTATCTGGGATCAGCCGCAGCGCAGACTACAACACCTCAGCATCACTGGTTCTGGTGGACAAAGATGGAGAGCGGAGTTTCATCCATTCATTTGGTGCCAACCAAGACCTTACAGACACTGATGTGCCTGATTCAGTGCTGGAGGGCGGCAAGATCCTGCACGTTGCCGGCACTTTTCTGATGCCTAAACTGGACGGGGAACCCACAGGCAGGCTCCTCAAGCGCGCCCGGGATCTCGGCCTTACCACATCCCTGGACACAGCTTGGGATGCCCAAGGCCGCTGGGGCTCGGTTCTGCTTCCCGTTCTCGAATACATAGATATCTTCCTGCCCAGCATCGAAGAGGCCAAGATGATCGCCGGCCTTGAGAAGCCAGAGGAGATCGCAAGTTTCTTCCTGGATCGCGGCGTGAAGATTGTAGGGTTGAAGATGGGCAGTGAAGGCTCCTATGTCCGCAGCGCCACTGAGGAATACTGGATTCCTCCCTATAAAGTGGAAGCAGTGGACGCCACAGGCGCAGGCGACTCCTTTGTGGCAGGATTTCTGGCAGGGGTTGTCCACGGATGGGATCTCGAGCGCACTGGCAAACTTGCCAACGCTGTTGGCGCCAGCTGCGTGACAGGTCTAGGCGCCACAGGCGGAATCCGCTCTTGGGAAGAAACAGTGAGGTTTATGGAAACAGGAAAGTGGGAATATTAACTCTACCTACGTAACAGGAGGGCAGCTTAAGGTGGAAAAATACGATCTGATCATTGTTGGAGCGGGTCCGGCAGGTATTTTTGCTGCCCTGGAAGTGGCCCGGGGCAGCAGTCTGCCCCGGGTCTTAATGTTGGAAAAAGGTCCATTAATCCAAAAGCGGCAGTGTCCCACAACTCAATTAGGACGCTGTATTGGCTGCAGCCCTTGTCAGGTAGTATCTGGCTGGGGCGGGGCAGGTGCCTTAAGCGACGGCAAACTGACATTAACAGCAGCTGTAGGGGGTCACTTGGATAAATATATAGAGCAAGCTGCTCTGGAAGAGCTGATCCTTTACGTGGACGAAAGCTATCTAAAGTTCGGTGCTCCCCAAGAACTATGGGGAACAGACCAGGAGAGCTTTTCAGAACTGGAGCGGAAAGCGCTGGCAGCTGATCTGCGCCTGATTCCTTATCCTGTGCGCCATCTGGGCACAGGCCGCACTGCCACAATTTTGGAAAGCATGTATCAGTATCTGCAGGAGAAAGTGGAAATTCGCCCCCAAACCCGGGCCAGGAACATTCTCACCACAGGCAGGAAGGTCTCAGGGGTGGAGCTGGAAGACGGCCAGGTACTTGCCTGCGATCACTTAATTGTTGCTCCAGGCAGGGAAGGAGCAGGGTGGCTTGCCGAACAAGCCAAGGCTCTGCAGCTTGCCACAGCCATGAATCCGGTGGATGTGGGAGTTAGGGTGGAGCTGCCTGCAGCGGTCTTCGAGCCCATCACCCAAGTGGCCTACGAGGCCAAGCTCCTCTACTACGCTCCCTCCTTTGACGACCAGGTGCGGACGTTTTGCATGTGCCCTCACGGCCAGGTTGTGACAGAAAACAACGGGGGTCTGGTGACAGTAAACGGTCACACCCATGCCACAGAGCGGACAGAGAACACGAATTTTGCGCTTCTGGTCAGCAAAAATTTCACAGAACCCTTCCGGGATCCTATTGCCTACGGCAAAAACGTTGCAGCCTTGGCAAATCTCTTGGGAGAAGGGGTAATTGTCCAGCGCCTTGGGGATCTGCGTTCCGGCCGCCGCTCCACAGCCGAACGCATTGAACGGGGCCTTGTGCGTCCCACCTTAAAAGCAGCCACACCTGGCGATTTGAGCCTGGTCTTCCCCTATAGGCATCTCCTTTCCATTCTAGAGATGCTGGAGGCACTAGATCGGCTGGCGCCTGGTGTAAATTCACGCCACACCCTGCTGTATGGTGTTGAAGTCAAGTTCTACTCTTCCCGCTTCGAGCTCACAGATAAGCTGGAGAGCCGGCAGCTGGCAAACCTCTACCTAATCGGCGATGGTGCAGGGATAACCCGGGGTTTGGTTCAGGCATCTATCAGCGGTGTTGTAGCTGCAAGGAGCATATTGGAGAAAATTTGAGGGCTTATAGAGCCAAAAGGAAAGCTTCCAGCAACCACCTTCCGGCTGAGGTGCAAAATGGAAGATCCATCTTGCAATAACATGACAAGAAAGCCTACGGCTTCAGCAAAAGAACAGCAATTTATCTACTTTCTGTATTGACTGTCATCCCGCCTGTTATTAAAATAATGGCGGGATAGATTTTGTCCTACTCCTTGCCAGCCACCTACTCCTCATTATAATCGGTTCTTCGCGACAACCCTTATTCCCGCCCCAATTTTCTAAATTTCACATCTTAGTTTGAAGTTTGTTGTTTCTGAGATATTAATTGCTGTTTCTCCCGGACATGCCTGCAGGCAAATTGTTTCTGTGGCAAAGTTGACACTTCACCATATATTTTGCATTTGAAACTGCACAAATGAAATCAGCCAGGAAATCAAGATTCAATTAGAGACGTCGCATTATGTGTGGAGTGAAAAAAACGCTATCAGGAAACAGAGCCATAATCTAAAAAGGAGTTGATATTCATGTCCAAAGCTTAAAAGGCCAGAGTGGGCAGTTTGACCAGCTGTGCTTTTTGTTGAAAAAATTCTTCTCTTAAAGGGACAGTATCTTCCCAGCGGGATCGCTGCTGATGAAAAGCTGGAGGAGGTGTTGTTGTATGTCAGAACATTGTTTTGACAAGTTTCTTGAAGAGAAGTTTGCCAGCATAGAAGATAAATTTTCTGCTATAAAAGAAGAAAACAACCGAATGCGGGAGGAGATCAAAGCGCATGTCAAATCATTTCGTGATGAAATTAAAGCCTGTGCAGAGAGGTTGCAGAAATCTGTAGACGAAACCCTTGCGGAAATGCGGGAGAGGGATAAGCAGCGGCATGCTGAAAACCTGGCTGTCAACGCCAGGATTGAAGAGAATGTCAAGGCAATCGTCAACATGATTGATACCACAAAAAAATGGATGATAGGGTATATTCTTGGCACAGGACTTTCCATAATAGGTTTAATAATAACAGCAATTGTATCTATAACTAGCTTGGTTCAATAGTTGTGCTCTTGATTATTTCTAAAAAACGCCGAAAAGTGGTTTGCCTCAGTGGGATTCTGTCTTAATAAATATTTTTGTGGCTGTGAAAAGTTATAGAGTCTGCAAGACTTTGATGGCACGAAGAATCCCGTAGAAGATACACGAATAAAAACATCAAGCAAAGCAGCTGAAATTATTATTGGCGAGCTGAGAATAAATTCATCCTCTGCTGTGTGCTAAATGAAATAGTTTTAATGAACTACTTTCATTTGGAGGTATTTTGATGTCTGGCGGTAATCTTTTTAGAAAGGCTGCGGGTGATGATACTAAATTAAACAGTAATGCTGCAGCTAAACCTTCCCCAGCAGAGCAGGATCCTTACAGTTTTGAGAAGAATATATCTATTAGGGAGCTAGTATCTGCTCCAACTGAGTTAGCATCCACTAACTTTGTAAAAGGAGGCAGATCTCCTATGTCAGAACATTATTTCGACAAGTTTCTTGAAGAGAAATTTGCCAACATAGAAGATAAATTTTCTGCTATAAAAGAAGAAAACAACCGAATGCGGGAGGATATCAAAGCGGATATCAAATCATATCGTGATGAAATTAAGACCTATGCAGATGGGATACAGAGAACTGTAGATCTGGTACAACGTTCCGTTGAGCAGACCCTTGCGGAAATGCGGGAGAGGGATAATCAGCGGCATGCTGAAAACCTGGCTATCAACGCTAGGATTGAAGAAAATGTCAAGGCAATCATCAACATGATTGATACCACAAAAAAATGGATGATTGGGTTTATAGTCGCAACCGGCCTTTCGGTAATAGGCTTGGCAATAACCGCAATTTTGTCTGTGGCTAGTCTGATTAAATAGCTGGGCTGTTGATTGTCTTATAAATAAAGCAATTCATAAAGGCGGTGATTTAAACAAAGCCGCATGAAGCAACGACAGCGGGCATCGTGTCCCTCTGTCTTTTTTTGTCGCTGAGACCTTGGCCGCTGTTTGACAAATCACCCTGTATTTTTTTAGTTCTCTGCCCAGCAGCTGTTCTGTGGTCCTGCAAGGGCAAAATAAAACATTGCTGTTCTGCACCATCAAAGGCCTTTAGCCTTTTAGCCAGGCTGTCGGTGGCTGATCCCACAGAGAAAATCTAATGACAATCAAAACCAAAGCTGAGCAAGGTGATATTTCCCTGCGGCAGTGCTTGCCTTTTCATTTCTGTATATAGTGTTTCAGGAACCATTTAAAACCACGAAAAATCCTTCATTTTTTGCAGGGTTTTGGCACTTGATGGCGAATAAATTATTAAAACGAGAGTAATCAGGAGATTAAAGGACTTATATCCTTTCTAATGAGTAAATCAGCGCACACAAGGTGTTTGCATAGAATATAGCTGGTTTTCAGTGGCTTCTTTTCAACACAACAGCTAAACAAAAGCTCAAAAGGAATAGGGCTTTTCGAAACCAGTCTGACCATCCCAGGTTAAAATAATGGGACTTTTTAGAGTATAGAAAAAGGGACACTGTTTTTTGGCTTCGGAACTCATTCTCGCCCAAGTTTTGAGCTGTATATAAAAAAGGGAGCCAAGTCAGGTAGGTAGAATCACAGCAGGGAGATTGTACCAGTCGAATTTCCTTTGGATTCATTTAATACTGTGAATAGAATGAATTTGTTCATGAATTTTTTAATCTAGCTGCAAAGAGGTGTTGTTTTGGATGCGTTAAAAGACAAATTAAAAGAGGTATTGGCTTCTGTGCTGCCAATTACAGTAATGGTGCTTGTGCTGCACTTTACCATCTGCCCATTGGATTCATCTATGCTGTATGCTTTCCTTTTGGGCTCTGTTCTCGTCATTTTTGGGTTGACTATATTCCTGTTCGGTATAGACCAGGGACTGGACCTCATAGGCCACGGAATCGGAAACGCTCTGGCTTACTCGAAAACTTATGCAAGCATAATTACAATCTGTTTGGTCTTGGGGTTTTTCATTTCCTATGCGGAGCCGGATCTTCATATTTTAGCCGGCCAGGTTGACAGCGTAACAGCAGGTCAATTTGGTAAATTATTAATGGTTGTCGTTGTTTCAGTGGGACTCGGAGTTATGATGACCCTGGGAATGCTGCGTATAATGAAAGGCGTTCCCCTAAAGCACGTGTTCGCTGTTGCCTACGGTTTGATTTTCATTCTTTCATTGTTTTCATCAGCTGATTTTATTGCCATAGCCTTTGACGCTTCCGGGGCAACGACAGGTGCAGTCACAGTTCCCTTTATGTTGGCCTTGGCAGGCGGCATCTCGGCGCTGAAATCGGACAGCAAATCAAGCGAAGCAGACAGCTTTGGACTGGTGGGGATTTCATCAACAGGTGCCATCCTTGGAGTATTGATCACAGGCCGTATCTTGGGTATAGACAAACTAAAGGGTGCACTGCCAGAGCAGGCAATTACCAATTCCAGCTTATGGGGAATATACGGGTCCAAACTGCCGAGGCTGGCTTGGGAGGCGCTGCTCTCCCTTTTGCCGATTATCATAGTTTATGTGCTGTTTCAAATATTTGTCTTTAAGCAGAAAAGAAGCCGGGTTCTAGGGATCGCCCGAGGATTGTTTTTAACGCTTTTTGGGCTAGTAGTGTTTTTGTTGGGCGTAAACGGCGGTTTTATGGCACTTGGGATCGAAGTTGGCATACAGCTTGTGTCTATGAACTCACCTGTCCCGGTACTGATTGTAGCGCTGTTTCTGGGGCTGACAACCGTCTTGGCTGAGCCTGCAGTTCACGTTTTAACTAGCCAGGTGGAGGAAGTCACAGGTGGATCTGTCAAGCGGAATCTGGTTTTCATGTTCCTCTCTGTTGCAGTTGGGCTGTCCATTTTCATGTCCACCTTGCGAATCCTCGTCCCCAATATCCAGCTGTGGATGTATTTGGTGCCTGGGTTTGGGCTCAGCGTTATTTTAGCCTTTTTCGTACCGGAACTGTTCGTTGGCATGGCCTTTGATGCAGGCGGCGTTGCGTCCGGCCCCATGACTGCAACTTTCTCCCTGGCCTTTGTGCAAGGTGTTGCAGCCCAAGTTCCATCTGCAGATCTGGTGGCAGATGGATTTGGTATGATTGCCATAGTGGCGATGATGCCAATTATCGCCATCGAACTGCTGGGCGCTCTCTATCAGTTCAAAACACGGCAGGCAGCAGAAGTAAAGATTTCCCGCGAGGAAACAGTTGGAGGTAGCCATGGATAAGCAGAATGGTGATTTGGCTGTAGGAAATTTTCAGCAGCTGACGCTGGTACTCAGCGAGCAGCAGAGCCATAAATGTGTCCGTCTCATCAAGGAGAAAGGAATCTGCGGTGGGATGGTTCTGCTCGGAAAGGGAACAGTAAGCACTGCTATTTTGAACATGCTCGGGATCAAAAACCAAAAGCGGGAAGTTGTAAAAATACTGCTCAAAGAGGAAGAAGCAGGGGAGGTTTTGGACTTTCTGGATCAAGCTCTCCAGCTTTCCAAACCCGGACACGGCATTGCCTACCTCACATCCATCATCAGGGCAGTAGGCCTGCCGAAGCGGGAAACAAATCACCAGCAATCTGCCGGAAATACGGCTCAGCGTGTGGAGGGAAAGAGCATGTTCAAGAAAATAACTGTGGTAGTTGACTTGGGGATGTCTGATGAAGTGATGGACATTGCGCGGAAAGCCGGCGTCCGAGGGGGCACAATTCTCCACGGACGGGGCGCTGGCGCAGAGATAGCAACAAACTTGTTCGGAATTCAAATTGAACCGGAAAAGGAACTGGTGATCATCCTGACGCCTGATGACCTGGTTGATAAAGTGGTGGATGCGCTGTATGAAGAGCTTAAGCTGGCCGAGCCTGGGCATGGGATTTTGTTTGTAGAGCCTATTGTGGATACCCGGGGCCTGTTTGAGATGCGGGAGAAGAAATAGCCCCTAATACGGCTCTTTTGCAGCGGCCAGCAGGTTTCCTGTATACAGCTAGCGGGAATTGCCGGCTGGCGCAAAGACCATACTGTAGTTACCGTCATCTGCATCAAGCTGCCTTAAGATAGGGCAGCTTTTTTTGCACCTGCCCGGACAAACGCTTTGCTGCAGAATGGAAAAGCTTTGAGCACGGTAGATTGTCAAATTGGAAATCCAGCTCTAAATTTAAGCCATTTGCAGAAGGAGGATTTGATTCTTTCGTGGCGAATTGATGAACAGGTTAAATGAATGGAGGAATATACCTTGTACCTATTACTGCCTAAACTCGAAAAAAGAATCGAGGAGCTCGGCGAGTTAATCTACGATAAAAAACAAGCAATAACTGTTCAGTGGTCTGAAGAGGAAGAACCTGCAGCTTATGCAGAGGTAAAACCAGGTCTGTGGTGGGGAGGCAGGGATCAAACAGTCTGGTTTCGCGGGGAAGTTAAGGTCCCTGAAGATTTTTCAGGGAAACTGGCCCTGGCAGTTGAGCTCTCTGGCCTCAGAACCGAGAATCTTTCTGGCCCTGAAGCTTTATTGTTTTTCGAAGGGGAGCCTGTGGGAGCAATCGACAAATTTCACAGGGAAGTTGTTTTCCCCAAAAAGTGGCAGGACAAAGACGAATTCCACTTCACCATCAAGGCTTTCTCGGGTCTGAGTGAACACCAGCACCGCTTCGATGGGATCTGGCTTGTAAGGATCAATCCGGTGGCTGAAGATCTCTACTATACCATGTGGACTGTGAGAAAAGCTGTTTTAGAGCTTGACGAAAACGATCCTCAGCGGGTGGCAATGCTCTCGCTCCTGGAGAAAGCAGAGCTGGCCATTGACTGGCGCCAGAAAGGTTCTGCCGCCTTCTACAGCTCTTTGGAGAATGCTTTAGCTGTCTTGAAGGAAGGACTCAAAGAACTTCCTGCTGCTGCCAACAGCCCTGTTGTTGTAGGGGCAGGCCACTCACACATCGATGTAGCCTGGCTCTGGCAGCTTAAACATACTGTAGAGAAGTGCTCGCGTACCTTCTCTACTGTCCTCAATCTGATGGAACAGTACCCTGAATACTACTTCACCCAGTCCCAGCCCCAGCTGTATCAATACACGAAAGATCATTTTCCTGGGATCTACGCCAAGATTAAGGAGAAGGTGGAAGAGGGCCGCTGGGAACCGACTGGCGCCATGTGGGTAGAGGCAGACTGCAATGTGAGCTCAGGCGAGTCGTTAGTCAGGCAGCTCCTCTACGGAATCAGGTTTTTTGAGCAGGAATTCGGCAAACGGTGTAAAGTACTGTGGCTTCCTGACGCTTTCGGATACAATGCTGCCCTGCCGCAGCTGTTGAAGCAGGCCGGCATCGAGAGTTTCATGACCACAAAAATCAGCTGGAGCCAGTATAACCGCTTCCCATACGACACCTTCATGTGGCGGGGAATCGACGGCAGCGAGATCCTCACCCATTTCATAACAACGCCTGTCGCTTGGGAGGAGCTGCCTTTTTACACCTACAATGGCGACATCGAACCCAGCACTGTAAAGGGAATCTGGGACAATTACCGGCAAAAGGCTCTCAACCAGGAGCTACTTTTGAGCTATGGCTGGGGAGACGGCGGCGGCGGACCCACCCGGCAAATGCTTGAAGTAGGCAGGAGATTGAGGAATTTGGCAGGCTTCCCCCGCTTTACCACAGGCAAAGCAGAGGAATATTTTGCCAAACTCCATCAGACCCTGGCAGGCAAAGAGCTCCCTGTCTGGGACGACGAGCTGTACCTGGAGCTGCACAGGGGAACCCTGACCAGCCAGGCTGCCACCAAGCGAAATAACCGCAAAAGCGAACTGCTGCTCCGAGACGTAGAGGCGTGGTCTTTAATCTCGAATCTAGCTGGAGGAGTCGACTATCCGCAGGCAGAGCTTGAGAAATATTGGAAGCTCGTGCTTTTGAATCAATTCCACGACATTCTCCCTGGCTCTTCCATCACCGAGGTTTACCAGGACAGCGAAGAGCAGTACCGCGAGGTCAAACAGTGGGGCGAAAAAGCAGTTGATGCTGCCCTGGCAGAACTTGCAGCAGGGGTAATGCTCCCGCAGAGGGGACTTGTAGTCTTCAACAGCTTGGGCTGGCAGAGGCGCGATCTGATTGCTCTGCCCTGGCAGGAAGAATACGCAGACAAGCACCTCACAGACCTTTCAGGCAGACCACTCCAGGTGCAGGTTGTAAACGAGGGTGGAGAAGAAAAGCTCCTGGTGGAAGTGGAAGCACCGCCCTTCGGCTACAACAGCTACCTGTGGCAGGAAGGAAAAACAGAGCCCGCCGAAAGGAAGCTGAAAGTGGCGCCAGGTGAGCTTGAGAATGACTTTTTCAAGATCACTCTGAATGACAAAGGACAGCTCACTTCTGTCTATGACAAAACACTGGCTCAAGAGGTATTGGCTGGACCAGGAAACCTCCTTGAGGTTTACGAGGACAAGCCCCTGGCACACGACGCCTGGGATATTGATGCCTTCCACATGCAAAAGCGTTATGTGGTAGATGAGCTCATAGAGGCGAAAGTCGAGGAGGAAGGTCCGATCCGGGGCGTTTTGAAGCTGGTCTGGAAGTTCCTTGACTCCACCATCACACAGCGCCTCGTCATCTACAGCAGCAAAAAGCAAATAGACTTCCAAACTGAAGTGGATTGGCATCAGCAAAATCTTTTGCTGAAAGCTGCATTTCCTGTGGAAGTTAGAGCGCGCATGGCAACCTACGACATCCAGTTCGGTACCTTACAGCGGCCAACTCACTGGAACACCAGCTGGGATTTTGCCCGCTTCGAGGTTTGCGGCCACAAATGGGCGGATCTGTCCGAGCAGAACTGGGGAGTGAGCCTCCTTAATGACTGCAAATACGGCTATCAGATTAAAGACAACTGGCTGCGCCTTACCTTGATCAAATCTGCAACCTATCCGGATCCAGAGGCAGATCAAGGCTTCCACCAGTTCACCTACAGCCTCTACCCCCACAAGGGAACAGCTGCAGAGGGAGGCACGGTTCGCGCAGGCTACGAGCTGAATGTGCCTCTGCGCTACAGCTTCACAGACGGCAAGGGAAGCTGGGATTCTCATGGCACTTTCCTCACACTGGAGCCTGAAAATATAATTGTGGAAACCATCAAGCAGGCTGAGGACAGCGACGCCCTCATCGTGCGGCTTTACGAGTCTGCAGGCGCCAGAGGCCAAGGCACTTTAAATTTCATCCACGACATCGCCTCGGCAAAAGAGGTAAATCTTCTTGAGGAGCCCATAGGCGAAGCCGAGTTTTCTGGCAGCGAACTTAAGTTTTCATACGCCCCTTACCAGGTGAAAACTTTCGCTGTCACTTTCAAATAGAAGCGATGAAAAGATAAAGAGGCTGCCCCTTTTTGGGACAGCTTCTTTTAATTGAAGTTCTCATTTCGTTAGATTGGCACAGCCTCCTTCAGAACTTCGTGCTTTATTCTCCAGTGAAGAGCATCCTCTTTCTTTTCAAACACCAGCTCTTGCAAGCGCATCGCAAGCCAGCCTTTCTTCCGGGGATTGCATTAAGTGAACTTACAGGTATATAAAGAGAACTTTTTTCCCTAATCATCGGTTTTCTTTGCATCTAGCAAATAATAGTGCTATAATAACTGGTACTAGCTGGAAAGGGGGTCTGGTGGTGTTCACCCTGGTTTCTTTCCCAGTCCGCTACGCAGAAACAGATCAGATGGGGATTGTCCACCACTCCAACTACCCCATTTGGTTTGAGATCGGCAGAACAGATCACCTCAGGCAGCTGGGCAGAACATACGCTTCCCTGGAAGAGGAGGGGCTGCTTCTGCCTTTGGTGAATCTGAATTGTAAATATCTGGCTCCGGCAAAATATGGGGACGAGATTGAGGTGAAGACCAGGATCAAGAAATTAACCTGCGTCCGAATTGAATTCGCTTATGAGGTTTATAATCAGCAGGGAACTCTCCTTGCTCTTGGCTTCACAGAGCACGGCTGGACAGATAGAAAGCTGAAGCCGATCAATTTAAGCAAAAAACAACCGGAGCTTTACAGGCTTCTGCAGGCTAGTTTATAAAAATTTATCTTTGGGACTTGCTTTTATCTGAATCCTTGCTTAGGATAAAGATAGAAGGAGCGGGAGGTTCCATGGAAAAAATTCGTAAATTTGTTTCTTATTATCGGTACGTTTGGAAGCTTTTTTTATTGGATATGTTCTGCGCAAGCTGCATTGCAGTGATGGACCTTGCCTTTCCCATCGCAACAAGGGTTTTTTTGAAAGATCTGATCCCCAACCGCAATTACCGCTTGATGCTCATTTTGTCCGGCGTTTTGGTGGTTATGTACGTCCTCAGAATGATTTTCCAATACATCGTCAACTACTGGGGCCACGTTGTGGGAGTGCGCATGGAGTATCAAATGCGCAAGGAATTGTTTTCTCATCTGCAGCTGATGGACTTCAAATTCTTCGATGACAACAAAGTGGGCTCTTTGATGAGCAGGATTGTCAACGACCTGCGGGAGGTTACAGAGCTGGCCCACCACGGACCGGAAGATCTGTTTTTGGCCACCCTCATGCTTGTGGGCTCGTTTATTTACTTATACCGAATCAACGCCCTTTTGACCATCATCGTCTTTGTTTTCGTACCCCCTATTGCCTGGTTTGCAATTACGCAGCGGACCAAAATGCGCCAGGCTTTTGCCAAAGAGCGAATAGAGGTAGCGGAGGTGAATGCCAATTTAGAAAACAGCCTGGCTGGAGTCCGGGAGGTTAAAAGCTTTGTCAATGAGGAATACGAAATGGAGCGGTTTGAACACTCCAACTGGCGGTTCAAAGAGGCCAGGGAAGTGGCTTTCAAACGTATGGCCAACTATTCCTCAGGGCTGGATTTTCTCACTAACCTGCTTAATGTTGCTGTTCTCGTAGGTGGGGGCATTTTCGTCTATCAAGGAAAGATCGACTACGCCGATCTGACCACCTACCTGCTTTTCATCAGCTTTTTCCTCCAGCCCATCAGACGCCTTACAGCCTTTACCCAGCAGCTGCAGTCCGGTATGAGCGGCTTTGAGCGCTTCCTTGAGCTGATGAGCTACCAGCCTCAGATCACAGATCCGCCGGATGCCAAGCCCCTTGAAGAGGTGAGGGGAGAAATTGAATTCCGCAAGGTCAGTTTCCAGTATAACGATGAAGCAGATGTCCTCCACGATGTGAACTTAACCATCAAGCCTGGGGAAACTGTAGCAGTTGTGGGGCCCTCTGGCGGAGGCAAAACCACTTTGGCCAGGCTCATCCCTCGTTTTTACGATGTAACAGCTGGGGAAGTCCTCCTGGATGGAGTGAACGTCAAGGAGCTTAAGCTGTCAGACTTGAGGAGCAAGATCGGTATAGTGCAGCAGGATGTGTTCCTCTTCGCCGGCACTATTCGGGACAACATACTCTACGGAAGGCCAGAAGCGTCAGAAGAGGAAATGAAAGAGGCTGCCCGGCGTGCACATTTAGATGACTTCATAGCAACACTGTCCCAAGGCTACGATACATACATCGGTGAACGGGGAATCAAATTATCTGGAGGGCAGAAGCAGCGCATCGCCATCGCCAGAGTCTTTTTGAAGGATCCGCCGATTCTGATTCTAGATGAGGCCACAAGTTCCCTGGACAATATCACGGAAAAACAAATTCACGCAAGCCTGCTGGAGCTGGCAAAAGGAAGAACAACGCTGCTTATCGCCCACAGGCTTTCCACGATTGCAGGTGCGGATCGGATTGTGGTAATTGAAGATGGCAGAATAATCGAGGAAGGACCCCACCAGCAGCTTATGGACGCTGGCGGCATCTATGCAAAATTATATAGTTCTCAATTTCAGGCTGCTCTATAAGGATAATTTGCAGGTTTTGCGGGCAAAATTTAAGGTATTGGAGAAATTTTTTGTAAGCGTTGACTTAACGCTAACAGTATGGTAAAATAGTAAATCGCTTAAGTATACGGTTTTTTTGCACAGCTTTGGTCAGCAAGGCTCAGGGGAGAGCCTTGCCTTTTGCTATACCTTTTTTTCTTTTTTAAATTGTTAACAAGAGGTGAGGAGAAGGAAATGGCCCATATTGTCACATATGGCAAGAAACAGCGACGCAGCTATTCCCGGATTGACGAGATACTAGAGATCCCAGATTTGATTGAAATTCAACGCAAGTCCTATCGCTGGTTTCTGGAACACGGGCTCAAGGAAACGTTTGACGACATCTCTCCGATCCAAGACATTACTGGTAATTTGTCTTTGGAATTCGTGGACTACACCCTAGGAGAACCTAAGTACGATGTACAGGAATGCAAAGAGCGGGATGCCACCTATGCCGCGCCTCTCAGGGTGAAGGTGCGCCTGATCAACAAAGAAACAGGAGAAGTCCAGGAGACCAGTGTTTTCATGGGCGACTTTCCTTTGATGACCAAATCAGGCACCTTTATCATCAACGGCGCAGAGCGTGCTGTGGTCAGTCAGCTTGTGCGCTCCCCTGGCGCGTACTTCAAACAGGACACGGACTCCGGCCCTCAAACCGTCCTTAACGCCAGCATTATCCCTAACCGGGGCGCCTGGCTTGAGTTCGAAACAGATCAAAACCAGGTGATCTACGTCCGGGTGGACAGAACCCGCAAGCTCCCTGTTACCACCTTTTTGCGCGCTTTAGGGTATGGCACGGATCAGAAGCTCTTGGAGTTATTCGCTGAAAACGAATACATCCGCAATACCATGGAGAGGGATACTACCAGCAGCCAGGACGAAGCTCTCATCGAACTGTACAGGCGACTGCGGCCTGGAGAACCGTCCAATGTGGAAAGCGCAAGCAGCCTCATCCAGTCCCTCTTCACAGAGCCCAAGCGCTACGATCTGGCAGCTGTGGGCAGGTATAAGCTCAACAAAAAGCTTTCGCTTCGGGAAAGGATCTTAGGGAGAGAACTAGCCCAAGACATAGTAGACGAAGAGGGCAACGTGCTGGCTGCCAAAGGCACCAGAGTGGACAACGCCCTTGCTGATGAAATAGAGAAGGCAAACATTTCTCATGCCTTTATCGTGACCGAAGAAGGCAAACAAATCAAGGTCCTCAGCAACGGCAGTCCGCCAACAGATCAAATGACCCTCACCCCAGAGGATATTGCAGCTGTCGTCAACTACCTCACCAACTTAATGGACGGCTGCGGCTCCTTTGACGACATAGATCACCTGGGCAACCGCAGGCTCAAATCTGTAGGAGAGCTTCTGCAGAACCAATTCCGCATTGGGTTATCCAGGATGGAGAAAGTCGTGCGGGAGCGGATGGGCATGCAGCTAGATACAGAGCCCGTCACCCCGGAGAAATTGATCAATGCCAGGCCGGCTGTGGCAGCCATCAAAGAATTTTTCGGCAGCAGCCAGCTGTCCCAGTTCATGGATCAGACCAACCCTTTGGCGGAGCTCACCCATAAAAGAAGGCTCAGCGCTTTGGGCCCAGGGGGCCTCAGTAGAGAACGGGCCGGCTTTGAAGTCCGGGACGTCCACCACTCCCACTACGGGAGAATGTGTCCCATCGAGACTCCAGAGGGACCCAACATTGGTCTGATCGGGTCTTTGTGTACATTTGCCCGGGTTAACGAGTACGGCTTCATTGAAACGCCCTACCGCAAAGTGGTAGATGGGAAGGTTACAGACGAAATCGTCTACCTCACAGCTGATGTGGAAGACAACTACGTAATCGCACAGGCTAACGAGCCTTTTGCTGAAGACGGATCCTTTGTCAACGAACAAGTTTCCGCCCGTTACAAGGACGAAATTCTGCTCGTGTCGCCTCAGAATGTGGACTACATGGACGTCTCTCCCAAGCAGATCGTTTCTGTAGCCACGGCGCTGATTCCCTTCCTGGAAAACGATGACGCCAACAGGGCTCTGATGGGAGCGAACATGCAGCGGCAGGCAGTGCCCCTCCTGCGCACTGAGGCCCCCCTTGTGGGCACAGGCATGGAGTACAGGGCAGCAACTGACTCAGGCGCTGTGGTGGTGGCAGAGCACGACGGGGTTGTCAGCAAAGTTACTGCCGATGAGATTGTTTTGGAAACAAACGACGGCAAAGAAGTTTCTTATCCCCTCTTGAAGTTCCGCCGCTCCAACCAGGGAACCTGCATCAACCAAAGGCCCATTGTGAAGCAGGGCGAGCAGGTGAAAAAAGGCGATATTATTGCAGACGGACCTTCCACAGACCAAGGTGAGCTTGCCCTGGGCCGCAACGTCCTGGTCGCCTTCATGCCCTGGGAAGGGTACAACTACGAGGACGCTATTTTGATCAGCGAAAAGCTGGTACAGGAGGACGTTTTCACCTCCATTCACATAGAAGAGTACGAATGTGACGCCAGAGACACCAAACTTGGGGCTGAAGAGATCACGCGCGACATCCCCAACGTAGGTGAAGATGCCCTAAAGGACCTGGATGAGCGGGGAATTATCAGGGTAGGGGCGGAAGTCCGCACAGGCGACATCCTGGTTGGAAAAGTCACGCCTAAAGGCGAAACTGAACTCACTGCAGAAGAACGGCTTCTGAGGGCAATCTTCGGCGAGAAAGCCAGGGAGGTGCGGGACACTTCTCTGAAAGTGCCTCACGGCGAGGGCGGCACAGTCGTTGACGTGCAGGTTTTCAGCCGGGACAAAGGCGACGAGCTGCCGCCTGGCGTCAACAAGCTGGTGAGGGTCTACGTTGCCCAAAAGCGAAAGATTTCCGAAGGGGACAAAATGGCCGGCCGCCACGGCAACAAAGGTGTCATCTCCAGGATCCTGCCTGTTGAAGACATGCCCTTTCTGCCTGACGGCACCCCTGTTGAGATAGTTCTCAATCCCCTGGGAGTGCCCTCCCGGATGAACATCGGCCAGGTGCTGGAAACTCACTTGGGCTGGGCTGCCAAAGCATTGGGCATTCACATCGTAAGCCCTGTTTTCGACGGCGCCAACGAAGAGGACGTAATCGCTACCATGAAAGAGGCAAACTTGCCTCCAGATGGCAAGATCACCCTCTACGATGGCAGAACCGGCGAGCCCTTTGAGCAGAAAGTCACTGTGGGCTACGTCTATATGCTGAAGCTTGCCCACCTCGTCGACGACAAGATCCACGCTCGTTCCACCGGCCCATACTCCTTGGTTACCCAGCAGCCCTTGGGCGGGAAGGCCCAGTTCGGCGGCCAGCGGTTTGGCGAGATGGAAGTCTGGGCACTGGAGGCTTATGGTGCTGCCTACACCCTGCAGGAGATGCTCACCGTCAAGAGCGACGACATTGTGGGCAGGGTGAAGACCTATGAGGCCATAGTCAAGGGAGAAAATATACCTGAACCCGGCGTGCCGGAATCCTTCAAGGTTCTGATTAAGGAACTGCAGAGCCTAGGTCTGGACGTGAGGGTGCTCACAGAAGAAGACAAGGAAATAGAGATCAAGGAAGACGACGAAGAAGTAGGACAGATGGCAAAGGAATTTGGTTTGGACTTGCTGATGATGCCCGAGGAACTGTCTGAGAAAAGAAGAGAACAAAAACAGGAACCTGAAGACGAAGAAAACATTCCAGAGGATGCAGAAGAAGAGGAAGACAATGACTTTGGTGTAGTAGAAGCAGGAGAAGAGGAAGCGTACGAACCTGAAGAGGCTTCTGTTTCCGCTGAAGCACAAGAAGATGGAGACGATTCTTCTGCTGAAGGTCAAGATATGCCTGATGACAGCGATGAACAACAGGAACCTGAAGATGAAGAAAACGATGCAGAAGAGCAAGCTGCAGATGCGACAGAGAAGGAACCGCAGCCAGTTTAGGCGATTTTCTGTTGTAGACCAAGACGTAGATGACGATTTTTCCACAGACGATGAAGTGGATAATGAGTGAAACGGGGGGTGGGTTGCATGATGGACGTGAACAACTTTGATAATATAAAAATTTCGTTGGCCTCCCCTGAACAGATTCGCTCCTGGTCCAGCGGTGAGGTTAAAAAGCCTGAGACCATCAACTACAGGACCCTCAAGCCAGAGCGGGAAGGGCTGTTCTGCGAAAAGATCTTCGGCCCCACCAAAGACTGGGAGTGCCACTGCGGCAAATATAAAAGGGTTCGGTACAAAGGCGTCATTTGCGACCGCTGCGGAGTTGAGGTCACACGGGCCAAGGTGCGCAGAGAGCGGATGGGCCACATTGAGCTGGCCTGTCCAGTTTCTCACATCTGGTTTCTCAAGGGGATCCCCAGCCGTATGGGGCTGTTGCTTGACATCAGCCCTCGAACTTTGGAGAAAGTAATCTACTATGCCTCATATATTGTCCTGGATCCTGGCGATACACCTCTGACGGAAAAGCAGCTGCTTTCCGAAGATGACTACAAAGAGTTCCGGGAAAAGTACGGCGATTCATTTGAAGTGGGCATGGGCGCAGAAGCTGTGAAGAAGCTCCTGGAAGCCATAGACCCAGAGGAAATGTGCAAAAAGCTGCGGGCTGAGATCGCTGAGACCACAGGCCAGCGCAAAGCCAGGGCCCTGCGGAGGCTGGAGGTGGCGGAAGCCTTCCACAAATCTGGCGCCAGACCGGAATGGATGATCATGGACGTGATCCCTGTGATTCCTCCGGAGCTGCGGCCCATGGTGCAGCTGGACGGAGGCCGTTTTGCCACCTCGGATCTCAACGACCTCTACCGCAGAGTGATCAACCGCAATAATAGATTAAAAAAGCTGCTGGAGCTTGATGCTCCTGATATCATCGTCCGCAACGAAAAACGCATGCTGCAGGAGGCAGTGGACGCCCTCATAGACAACGGCAGGCGGGGCAGGCCTGTGACAGGACCTGGCAACAGGCCCTTGAAATCTCTAAGCGATCTCCTGAAGGGCAAGCAGGGCCGCTTCAGGCAGAACCTTTTAGGGAAGCGGGTGGACTACTCCGGCAGAAGCGTTATTGTGGTTGGACCAAGGCTGAAAATGCACCAGTGCGGCCTGCCCAAAGAGATGGCCATAGAACTTTTCAAGCCTTTTGTGATGAAGCGCCTTGTGGACAGGGGCCTTGCCCACAACATCAAGAGCGCCAAGCGGATGGTGGAGCGTGTGCGGCCTGAGGTGTGGGATGTTCTAGAAGAAGTGATCAGCGAACATCCTGTGCTCCTCAACCGGGCACCGACCCTCCACAGGCTCGGCATCCAGGCTTTTGAGCCAGTGCTGGTGGAAGGCAGGGCAATCCAGATTCACCCGCTTGTATGTACAGCATACAATGCAGACTTCGACGGTGACCAGATGGCAATTCACCTGCCTCTCTCCCTGGAAGCACAGTCTGAGGCCCGGCTGCTCATGCTTTCCATCAACAATATCCTCTCGCCAGCTCACGGCCGGCCCATTGCATCCCCAACCCAGGATATGGTTTTGGGCTGCTACTATCTCACAATGGAGCGGCCTGGCGCCAAAGGGGAAGGAAAGATTTTCGGCAGCTTGGATGAAGCCCTTCTGGCTGCAGAGCACAAGGAGTTGGACTACCACGCGAAAATCAAGATCAGATACCACGGCAAGCTGCGGGAGAGCACTTTGGGCCGCTTCATCTTCAACGAAGCGCTGCCTGAAGAGATGCGCTTCATAGACGAGGTAATCGATAAAAAGCACTTAGCCAAGCTCATCGACGACTGCTACCGCAAGCTGGGCTTGGGTGCCACAGCAGAACTCCTGGATAAGCTGAAGGACTTAGGCTTTAAGTTCGCCACCCTCTCTGGCACCACCATTTCCGTGTCAGATATAGTTATTCCTGAGCAGAAAAAAGAAATCATCGATGAGGCTGAAGCAAAGGTAAATCAGATCGAGAAGCAGTACAAACGAGGCTTGATCACAGGCGACGAAAGACTGGAAAGCTTGATCGATATCTGGACAATTGCCAAAGACGATATCACCCAGGCCATTATTGACGGTCTGGATCCTTTCAATTCCATCCACATGATGGCAAGAAGCGGCGCCCGAGGCAACGTGCAGCAGCTGTGTCAATTGGCTGGTATGAGGGGACTGATGGCAGATCCTTCAGGCCGGATCATCGAGCTTCCCATTAAGGCGAACTTCAGAGAAGGCTTGACAGTGCTTGAATACTTCCTCTCAACCCACGGTGCGAGAAAGGGCCTTGCTGATACTGCCCTGCGCACAGCAGACTCAGGCTACCTGACCAGAAGACTGGTGGATGTCTGCCAGGATGTCATCGTCCGCGAACACGACTGCGGCTGCGGTCCGGATGAATGCATAGAAGTCAGGGAAATTATCGAAATCGACGGCGAAAACGCTGAACAGCAGAACGTGATCGAGGGCCTTGCAGATCGCCTGGTGGGCAGAATCGCAGCAGATGATGTGCTTCATCCTGAAACAGGCGAGGTGCTGGTAGCAGCAGGCCAGGAAATCACAGAAGAGCTGGCAAAGGTAATCGAGGAGACCAGGAAAGCGGCAAAAAGTGATAAACCAGTGAAAATCCGCAGTCCCATCACCTGCCGCACCCGCTACGGCGTCTGCCAGAAGTGCTACGGCAGGAACCTGGCCACAGGCAAAATGGTGGAGATCGGCGAGGCAGTAGGAATTATCGCCGCCCAATCCATCGGCGAGCCCGGCACCCAGCTGACCATGCGCACCTTCCACACAGGTGGTGTGGCTGGCCTTGACATCACCCAGGGTCTGCCCAGGGTGGAGGAGCTTTTCGAAGCCCGCAGGCCCAAGCAAAAAGACGCCGGCGTGATCAGCGAGATCAGCGGAACAGTTAAGATCCTCGACGGCAAAGATGAGAAAAAAGTTGTTGTCACAAGCGAATCTGGAGAGGAAAAAATCTACAAAATTCCTCTGGCAAGCCTCAGGGTTGCAGATGGGCAAAAAGTGGAGAAGGGAGACCCCCTCACCAAAAGGCGTCCCCTCAATCCCCACGACATTTTGCGCATCAGGGGTCCCAAGGCAGTGGCCGCCTACCTGGTCTGGAGCGTTCAGGGAGTTTACCGCTCTCAGGGTGTGGAGATCAACGACAAGCACATCGAAGTGGTTGTGCGGCAGATGCTCAGGAAAGTCCGGATCGACGATCCCGGCGACACAGACCTCCTCCCTGGCGGACTTGTGGATATGTCAGAACTTGAAGACGCAAACCGGGACGCTTTGGAAGCAGGGAAAAAGCCTGCCCAGGGCAAGCAAGAGCTTCTGCCCATCACCAAAGCAGCCCTTGCCACAGACAGCTTCCTGTCTGCTGCCAGCTTCCAGGAGACAACAAAGGTGCTCACAGATGCGGCAATCAAGGGCAAGAAAGATCCTCTCCTCGGCTTGAAGGAGAACGTGATCATCGGAAAACTCGTGCCGTCAGGCACAGGCATGAGCCGCTACAACTCCATTAAAGTGACAGATCCTGCTGAAGAAAAAGAAGAAAAAGTGGCTGTGGCAGCTGAAAAATAGTCTGCAGGTTATTGACACAGCCGTTTTTGGGTGCTAAAATAGACAAGTGTTTGTAGGGTGCTTGCTTATACCTGAAGGGAGCGACGAAAAAAATGTCCGATGAAGCCCTGCTTGATAAGCGGAGGCGTATTGTGGGCAAAAAGCAGACTCTGAAGGCAATTCTAGCAGGCAGTGCAAAGGTAGTCTATATTGCCAGGGACGCTGAGAAGGATGTAACCGACGAGATCCGAAACCTTTGCTTACAAAAGGGAATAACCCTCAAAGATGTTGAAACGATGCGGCAACTGGGCAAAAGCTGTGGTATTGAGATCGGCGCCGCAGTTGCCGCTCTCGTTGAGTAGCCAGGGAAAGGGGGTGGACTGGAAAGTGCCGACAATTAATCAGCTGGTGCGCAAAGGCAGAAAAAGTGCTGCGAAAAAGAGCAGTGCGCCTGCACTTGCGTGGAATTACAATACTTTACGCGAAGAAGCTGTTAATACAGGCGGCTCGCCGCAAAAGCGGGGAGTATGCACTAGGGTGTCAACTGTGACCCCCAAAAAGCCTAACTCTGCGCTGAGAAAGGTAGCCAGGGTGCGCCTGACAAACAGAATGGAAGTGACGGCTTATATCCCTGGCGAAGGGCATAACCTTCAAGAACACTCTGCTGTTCTCATCCGCGGCGGTAGGGTTAAAGACCTGCCTGGTGTCCGCTACCACATTATCCGCGGAACCTTGGATACTGCAGGGGTGCAGAACAGAAGGCAAGCACGTTCCAAGTATGGGGCCAAGAGGCCCAAATAAAGGAATGCCCAAGGAAAGGGGGGATATGGATGCCGCGACGGGGTAATGTACCTACCCGAGAGATTTTACCGGATCCGCTCTACAACAGCGAGCTGGTAACCCGCTTCATTAACAAGATCATGTTATCCGGCAAGAAAGCACTGGCAGAGACAATTTTCTACGGTGCTTTAGAAGATGTGCAGGCAAAAACCGGCAGAAATGCTCTGGAGGTCCTTGAAGAGGCAGTGAAAAACGCCATGCCCCTTTTGGAGGTCCGAGCGCGTCGGGTAGGAGGTGCCACCTACCAAGTACCGGTAGAAGTGCGTCCTGAGCGCAGAACCGCCCTCGCTCTGCGTTGGATAGTTAACGCAGCGCGGGACAGATCTGAGCGCACCATGCGGGAGAGGCTGGCCGCTGAAATCTTGGATGCAGCCTCAGGAGCTGGAGCCGCTGTTAAGAAACGTGAAGATACTCATCGGATGGCCGAAGCCAACCGTGCTTTCGCCCATTACCGTTGGTAAGAGATTATGAGCCCTGGCAAGGTATGAAGAAGGGAGGATTAATGACGTGGCGAGGGAATTTCCTCTAGAAAAAATAAGAAACATCGGTATCATGGCACACATCGACGCTGGAAAGACCACCACCACAGAGCGCATACTCTTCTATACCGGAAGGGTTCATAAGCTGGGCGAAACCCATGATGGTGCTGCTACTATGGACTGGATGGTTCAGGAGCAGGAGCGGGGAATCACCATTACCTCCGCTGCTACCACGTGTCAGTGGGGCGATGTTCGTATAAACATTATTGACACGCCCGGCCACGTGGACTTCACCGTTGAGGTAGAGCGTTCGCTGCGAATCCTTGATGGTGCAGTTGCGGTTTTTTGTGCAGTAGGTGGAGTTGAGCCTCAATCTGAAACTGTCTGGCGACAGGCAGACAAGTACGGTGTGCCACGAATTGCTTATGTAAACAAAATGGACAGAACCGGCGCAGATTTCTTTAACGCAGTGAAAATGATGCGGGATCGGCTTTCTGCCAATGCCGTGCCAATTCAGCTGCCCATAGGCGCCGAAGATAGTTTTGTCGGCATGATTGATTTGGTGAAGATGGATGCCAGGATCTACGAAGACGACCTGGGCACCAGAAGCCAAGAAACTGAGATCCCTGAAGAACTTCGTCCACTGGCTGAAGAGTATCGGGAGAAACTCTTGGAAGCTGTGGCAGACACCGATGAGAGGCTTATGGAAAAATACCTCGAAGGTGAAGAGATTACAGTGCAGGAGCTCATGACTGCGCTGCGAAAAGCCACCATTGCAGGCCAGATAGTGCCTGTTTTGTGCGGCACATCTTTCAAAAATAAAGGGGTGCAGCCCCTTTTGGATGCAGTAGTAAGTTATCTGCCCTCTCCAATAGACATTCCACCAGTTGAGGGAACAGATGTGAACACAGGAGAACCCATCACCCGGGAAAGTTCAGACGATGAGCCGTTCTCAGCCCTTGCTTTCAAGATCATGAGCGACCCATACGTTGGCAAACTGGCCTATTTCAGGGTCTATTCGGGAATTCTCACTGCAGGTTCATACGTTTACAATCCAGTAAAAGGAAAACGGGAGAGGATCGGCCGCATTCTGCGCATGCACGCCAACCACAGGGAAGAGCTCGAAGAAGCAAGAGCCGGCGATATTGTCGCTGCAGTTGGACTGAAGAACACCGCAACTGGCGATACCCTCTGCGACGAGAAGCATCCTGTAATGCTGGAGACCATGGATTTCCCAGAGCCTGTGATCTCCATTGCCATCGAGCCCAAGACAAAAGCAGACCAGGACAAACTGGGAGTGGCTCTGGGCAGGCTCGCTGAAGAGGACCCAACCTTCAGGGTTTATTCAGACGAGGAAACTGGCCAGACCATCATTCAGGGCATGGGCGAATTACACTTAGAAGTGATTGTAGACAGGCTGCTGCGGGAGTTTAAGGTTGAAGCGAATGTCGGCAAGCCTCAGGTTGCTTACCGTGAAACCATCCGGGAAACTGTGAAAGCTGAAGGAAAGTTCATCAGGCAAAGCGGCGGTCACGGTCAATATGGACATGTATGGCTGCAGCTGGAGCCTTTGGAACCAGGAAGCGGCTTCGAGTTTGTCAACAAAATCGTTGGCGGCGTAGTGCCTAAAGAGTATATTCCTGCCGTTGAAAACGGCGTGCGCGATGCCATGGCAAATGGCGTTCTTGCGGGTTACCCGGTAGTGGATGTAAGAGTGACCATCTACGATGGCTCCTATCACGAAGTGGACTCTTCAGAGCAAGCCTTCCGCATTGCTGCCTCAATAGGCTTCAGAGAAGGCGCCAAACGTGCCAAACCAGTTTTACTGGAACCGATTATGGCCGTTGAAGTCGTCACTCCTGAGGAGTTTATGGGTGATGTGATGGGCGACATCAACTCCAGGCGCGGCAGCGTGTTAGGAATGGAAAGCCGAGGCAACACTCAGATCATTCGCGGCGAAGTACCATTGGCTGAGATGTTCGGTTACGCTACAGACCTGCGCTCCATGACGCAGGGAAGAGCAGTGTCAACTATGAGCCTGCATCACTATGCAGTGGTGCCGGATTCAATTGCCGAAAAGATTATTGAACAAAGATAAATTGTTAAGGGAGGAAAGTTAAAAATGGCAAAACAGAAGTTCGAAAGAACAAAACCCCACGTTAACATTGGTACCATCGGGCACGTTGACCACGGTAAGACCACCCTCACAGCAGCGATTACCTTAGCCCTGGCAAAGAAGGGCGGAGCTGAGGTAAAGAAGTACGACGAGATCGACAACGCTCCTGAAGAGCGCGAACGCGGTATTACCATCAACACAACCCACGTTGAGTACGAGACAGAGAACAGGCACTACGCCCACGTAGACTGCCCAGGCCACGCTGACTACGTGAAGAACATGATCACTGGTGCAGCTCAGATGGACGGTGCCATCCTGGTTGTTTCCGCAGCTGACGGCCCAATGCCCCAGACAAGGGAGCACATCCTTTTGGCCCGTCAGAGCGGTGTGCCCAAGCTCATCGTTTTCCTGAACAAGGCTGACATGGTAGACGACCCAGAGCTCATGGAGCTCGTGGAGATGGAAGTAAGAGATCTCCTCACAGAGTACGAGTATCCTGGCGACGAGGTACCAATCGTTTCCGGTTCAGCTCTCAAGGCTCTTGAGTGCGGCTGCGGCGAATGCGATTGGTGCAAAGCCATTTACGAGCTCATGGATAAAGTTGACGAGTACATCCCCACTCCTGAGCGCGACGTTGACAAGCCTTTCTTGATGCCAGTTGAGGACGTCTTCACCATCACTGGCCGCGGTACTGTGGCTACTGGCCGTGTGGAGCGCGGTACAGTGAAGGTTGGCGACGAAGTTGAGATCATTGGTCTGTCTGACGAGATCAGAAAGACTGTTGTTACTGGTGTTGAGATGTTCCGCAAGACCATGGATGAAGCACAAGCAGGCGACAACATCGGTGCACTCCTCCGCGGCGTCGACAGGGATGAAATCGAGCGCGGTCAGGTCTTGGCCAAACCAGGCTCCATCACACCCCACACCAAGTTTGAGGGCGAAGTTTACATCCTGACCAAAGAGGAGGGCGGCCGCCATACACCGTTCTTCAACGGCTACCGTCCACAGTTCTACTTCCGGACAACTGACGTTACAGGTACAGCTATTCTTCCTGAGGGCGTAGAGATGGTGATGCCTGGCGACAACATCACAATGACCATCGAGCTCATCACCCCCATCGCGCTGGAGGAAGGACTCCGCTTCACCATCCGTGAAGGCGGACGCACTGTTGGCGCTGGCGTGATCAGCAAGATTCTCGAATAATTTAAGGTAACTTAGCCTGAAGCTTCCCCTGGCCTAGGTCAGGCCCGGGGAAGCCCAGTTTCAGGGGCAAGGGGGGACACAGATGGCCACGGGAAAGATCAGAATCAGGCTGAAAGCCTTTGATCATAGGCTCCTCGACCTGTCGGCTGACAAAATTGTTGACACTGCCCGACGGACAGGTGCCGGAGTTTCAGGACCTATCCCACTGCCGACGGAGAAGAATATTTATACAGTGCTGCGCTCCGTTCACATTAATAAGGATTCGCGTGAGCAGTTTGAGATGCGCACTCACAAGCGCTTGATAGACATTCTCGCACCAAGCCAGAAGACTGTAGATGCGCTGATGCGCTTAGACCTACCGGCGGGAGTGGACATCGAGATCAAACTATAGAGTTGGAGTGCGGGACTGGAGGTGAACAAATTGGCAAAAGCAATCCTTGGCCGGAAAGTAGGAATGACACAGATCTTCGATGCAGAAGGCAAAGCGATCCCAGTGACAGTCATAGAGGCCGGTCCTTGCAAAGTTGTCCAGGTGAAGACAGAAGAGCGCGACGGCTATGCTGCGCTTCAGATTGGCTTCGGAGCTGTTAGGCCTAAACTAGTCAACAAGCCAAAGGCCGGTCATTTCAAGAAAGCGGGAATTGAACCGCTTCGTTATCTGCGCGAAGTTCCTGCTGACGAAGAGGCGGCTGTGGGAAGCGAGATAACTGTTGATATTTTCAGCGAAAAGGAGTATGTTGATGTAACCGGCATTTCCCGGGGAAAGGGATTTGCAGGCGGCATTAAAAGATGGAATTTCGGCCGTGGGCCCATGAGCCACGGTTCTAAATATCACCGCGGTCCAGGTTCCTTAGGCGCAACCGGGCCAGCCCGTGTTTTCAAGGGCAGAAAGCTGCCCGGCCACTACGGCAACACCCGGGTTACAGTGCAGAACCTGGAAGTTGTGAAAGTTGATCCTGAAAAGAACCTCCTGGTGATTAAAGGTTCTGTGCCAGGTGTCCGCGGTTCACTGCTGTATATCAAGAAAGCTGTCAGGAAAGGAGGCGCCCAAAATGCCTAAGGTTACAGTCTACAGGGTACAAGACCAAGACGGCCAAATCGAAGTGGAACAGGCCCACGAAATAGAGCTGTCCGATGCAGTTTGGGCGACACCTCTGCACCGGCATGCTATTTACGAGACTGTCCGCAACCAGCTGGCAAACCGCAGGCAGGGAACAGCTGCCACCAAAAAGCGGGGCCAGGTTTCAGGCGGCGGCAGAAAGCCCTGGCGCCAAAAAGGCACAGGCCGGGCTCGGCACGGCAGCATCCGCTCGCCTCTGTGGGTGGGGGGCGGAGTGGTCTTCGGGCCTCAGCCCAGAGATTACTCATACAAAGTGCCCAAGAAGGTCAGGCGCTTGGCACTGCGCTCAGCCCTTTCTGCCAAATTGAACGATGGAGAGCTCTTTGTTCTGGAGAGCTTAAATTTTGCCGAGCCAAAAACAAAGAGAATGATCCAGATTCTAGAGAAGTTAGGAGCTAACAATAAACCGCTGCTTGTGCTGGAAGCAGACAACGAGAACGCAGCAAAATCAATTCGCAATATACCTGGCGCAGCAGCGCTTCCCAGCGACAAGATCAACGTTTATGATTTGTTGAAACACGGTCAGCTGGTGATCACGCAGCAAGCAGTGGAAAACATCGAGGAGGTGCTTGCCTGATGGATGTTAGGGATATCATCAAAAGGCCCCTGGTTACAGAGAAGAGCACCATCCTCCAAGGTGAAGACAAATACACTTTTGCTGTAGATCCCAGGGCCAACAAATGGCAAATCAAGCAAGCAGTTGAACAGATTTTCGGAGTAAAGGTGATTGCAGTCAACACCCTCCGCTACAAAGGCAAAAAGAGGCGGATGGGCAGAAGCGAAGGATACACACCCAGCTGGAAAAAAGCTGTTGTCACTTTGGCTCCAGGCAACAAAATCGAGTTCTTTGAAGGCGTCTGAAGAGGAGGGGCGAAATGGGTGTAAAAACTTACAAGCCAACAACTGCTGGTAGGCGCGGTATGATCCTCTCAGATTTTTCTGAGATCACATCTGCCAAACCAGAGCGCTCGTTGGTAGCGCCCCTGCAGAAAAAAGGCGGTCGTAATGTTTATGGTCGCATGACTGTCCGCCACCGCGGTGGCGGTCACAAACGTAAATATCGTCTTATTGATTTTCGCAGGGATAAAGATGGCGTACCAGCTAAGGTAGTTTCCATTGAATACGATCCGAACCGTACTGCCCGGATTGCGCTGTTAAGCTACGCCGATGGAGAGAAGCGTTATATTATCGCACCAGTTGGCCTTTCTGTGGGCGATGCGATCGAAAACGGGCCAGATGCAGACATCAAGGTCGGCAATAGCTTGCCGCTTCGCAACATTCCTGTTGGTACCGTGATTCACAACATCGAGCTTACGCCTGGCAAGGGAGGGCAACTTGCCCGCTCTGCAGGCACTAGCGCTCAGCTCATGGCCAAAGAAGGCAAATACGCTCACATCCGCTTGCCCAGCGGCGAGGTGAGGCTAGTGCTCTTGGAGTGCAGAGCCACAATCGGCCAGGTTGGGAACGTGGAACACGAAACAACCGTTAGTGGCAAAGCAGGGCGCAGCCGCTGGTTAGGCAGAAGACCCCACGTCCGCGGCGTTGTGATGAACCCAGCAGATCACCCCCACGGCGGTGGCGAAGGCCGCTCTCCAATTGGTCGGGATCCTGTCACTCCCTGGGGCAAGCCTACATTGGGCTATCGCACGCGCAAGAAAAAGCCGTCGGATCGTTTGATTGTCCGAAGGAGAAAGGCTTAGAGGGGAGGGTGGAATATGGGAAGATCGCTTAAGAAGGGCCCGTTTGTAGATGAGCACCTAATCAAGAAAATCAGAGAGATGAACGAAAAAGGCGAAAAACGGGTCATCAAGACATGGTCACGTCGGTCGACGATTTTTCCTGAAATGGTTGGCCATACAGTGGCTGTTCACGACGGACGGAAGCATGTACCCATCTACCTGACCGAAGAAATGGTGGGACATAAACTCGGCGAGTTTGCCCCCACCAGAACCTTTCGCGGGCACGCTGACAAGTCAGAGCGTTCAACAGGAGTAAGATAAAGGGGGATATTGCCATGGAGGCAAAAGCCGTTGCACGCCATATCCGGATCGCGCCCCGCAAGGTAAGGCAGGTAATAGATTTGATTCGCGGCAAGGACGTTGGGGAGGCAGAGGCAATTCTGCAGTTCGTCCCCAATCGTGCTGCAAAGCCGGTATATAAACTCTTGCGATCCGCAGTGGCCAATGCAGAGCAGAATCATCAGATGGACACTGATTCACTTTATATCTCAGCAGCCTATGTGGACGAAGGGCCCATCCTCAAGAGGTTCAGGCCCCGGGCACACGGCAGGGCTGACAGAATCGACAAGCGTTTAAGTCATATTACGGTAGTGCTGAAGGAGAGGGAGGGATAAGGCTTGGGTCAAAAGGTGCACCCGCATGGTTTGCGCCTTGGCATTATCCGCGGCTGGGACAGCCACTGGTATGCAGAGCGCGGCACTTATGCGGAACAGCTCCTTGAGGACGTAGAGCTCCGCAAGTATATCAAAAAGCGCCTTTTCAACACAGGCATCGCCCAGGTTGAAATCGAGCGCAAGGCAAACCAAGTCAATGTCACCATTCACACGGCAAAACCTGGGATGGTCATTGGCAAGGGCGGCAGCGAAGTAGACAGCCTCCGCAAGGAGCTTGAAGATAAATTTGGCAAGAAGATCCATTTGAATATTAAAGAGGTCCGCACTCCTGAAACCTCAGCCCAATTGGTGGCAGAGAATATCGCCTTTCAGCTGGAAAGACGTATTTCCTTCCGCCGTGCGATGAAGCAGGCTATTTCCAGAGCTATGCGCCTTGGCGCTCAGGGAATCAAGGTAACGGTTTCAGGCAGATTGGGAGGAGCGGAAATTGCCCGGACAGAGTGGGCAAGCGAGGGGAAAGTGCCTCTGCACACCCTCAGAGCCAACATCGACTACGGCTTTTCCGAGGCAGCAACCACCTACGGCAAGATCGGGGTCAAGGTTTGGATCTACAAAGGTGAGGTTCTGCCTGAGCGCGCAGCAGCTAGCGCCAAAAAGGTGGAAGGAGGCGAGTAGGAATGCTGATACCCAAACGTGTAAAGTACCGTAAGGTTCAGCGGGGAAGAATGAAAGGTACTGCCTCCCGCGGCAACAAGCTCACCTTTGGTGATTATGGCCTTCAGGCTCAAGAACCAGGCTGGATCACAAACCAGCAGATCGAGGCTGCGCGTGTGGCTTTGACAAGACACGTCCGCCGCGGAGGCAAGATCTGGATCAAGATCTTTCCAGATAAACCAGTGACAGCAAAACCGGCCGAAACCAGGATGGGCAGCGGTAAGGGCTCACCTGAATACTGGGTGGCTGTTGTCAAGCCGGGCCGGATCATGTTCGAAATGGCAGGCGTCGACGGCCAACTGGCAAAAGAAGCCTTGACGCTGGCTGCTTCTAAACTCCCCATCAAATGCCGAATCGTTGAGAGAACTGTGGTGGGTGGTGATGTCAGTGAAGGCTAAAGAATTGCGTGAGTTCACTGAAGCTGAATTGCAAGCGAAGCTGAAAGATTTGAAAGAGGAACTTTTCAACCTCCGGTTCCAAGCTGTCACCGGCAACCTGGAAAACAACATGAGGATCCGCCAGGTGCGTAAGTCCATCGCCCGGGTGAAGACCGTGCTCCGGGAGCGGGAACTTGGGATTGTACGGACCTGAAGGGAGGGGCGAGAATGAAGAAAGCGCGGGTAGGTATAGTAGTCAGCGACAAAATGGATAAGACTGTGGTAGTTCTCCTCGAACGCCGCCTGAAGCACCCGAAGTATCCGCGGATAGTTCGTCGCTCAAGTCGCGTTAAAGCACACGATGCTGAGAACGCGTGCAGGATCGGTGACCGCGTCCGGATCGAAGAATCGAGACCGCTAAGCAAGGAAAAACGCTGGATCGTTACCGAGATCGTCGAAAGAGCGAAGTAAGCTTTGGCTGTTGAAAGGGGGGGCGATGAATGATCCAACAAGAGAGCAGACTGCGTGTGGCGGATAATTCTGGTGCGCGCGAGATCTTGTGCATTAGAGTTTTGGGTGGTTCTGGTCGGAAATACGCTCGCGTTGGCGATGTGATCGTTGCTTCAGTGAAAGAAGCTATCCCTGGCGGCCAGGTTAAAAAGGGCGATATTGTGAGAGCAGTTGTGGTGCGCACAGTCAAGTCCATCCGCCGCGAGGACGGTTCACATATCAGATTCGATGAGAACGCTGCAGTGATTATTAACGAACAGGGCAACCCCCGGGGAACCCGTATTTTTGGGCCTGTCGCCCGAGAACTGCGGGATCGGAATTTCATGAGAATTATCTCTCTGGCACCGGAGGTACTCTAGGGAGCAAAGGGGGGATCATGGTTGAAGCTGAGAGTGAAGAAAGGCGACACAGTCAAGATTTTAGCTGGCAAAGATAAGGGGAAACAAGGGAAAGTCCTCAGGGTTTTGCCGAAAGAAGGCAGGGTGATCGTTGAGGGACTGAATATCATCAAACGCCACACCAGACCTTCCCAGGCCAATCCCCAGGGCAGAATTGTGGAAAAGCCGGCACCCCTTGCTGCCTCGAACGTTATGGTGGTCTGTCCGGGATGCAACCTGCCCACAAGAACCAACATTTCCCGGGACAGCGGCGAAGCAGTGCGAGTCTGCAAGCGGTGCCAGCGGAGTATTGATTAAGTTACTGGATAGAATAGGGAGGGCGAGGGAATGTCGCGCTTGAAGGAGACTTATGAACAAGAGGTCAAGCCAGCGTTGGCAGCGCGCTTTAACTACAAAAACCCCATGCAGATTCCCAAAGTAGTTAAAGTGGTTGTCAACATCGGCGTAGGCGACGCCACTGCAGACCCCAAGCTTTTGGACGCAGCAGTGGAGGAGCTGGCGCTGATCACTGGCCAAAGACCGCTCATCACGCGAGCTAAGAAATCCATCGCTAATTTTAAGTTGCGTGCAGGAGTGCCCATCGGCTGTATGGTAACCCTCCGGGGCGAGCGGATGTATGACTTTCTTGAAAAGCTGATTAACGTTGCCCTGCCGCGGATTCGAGACTTTCGCGGTGTTTCTACTAGAGCTTTCGACGGCCGGGGCAATTACACTTTAGGGCTTAGAGAACAACTGGTCTTTCCAGAGATCGATTACGATAAGGTGCAGAAAGTTAGGGGAATGAACATTTCCATCATAACAAGCGCCAAGACCGACGAGGAGGCATACGAGCTGCTTAAGCAAATGGGTATGCCGTTTGCTCAGTCCTAATGGAGAGAGGTGAGGGATTTGGCCAAAACATCGCAAAAGGTTCGGCAGCAGCGGACGCCGAAATTTGCAGTTCGCAAGTACAACCGCTGCCGGATTTGCGGACGGCCTAGAGGTTATATGCGGAAGTTTGGTCTTTGTCGTATATGTTTCCGCGAGCTTGCTCATCGCGGCGAGATACCAGGTGTGACAAAGGCCAGCTGGTAGCCTGACCAGAGAGGGGGATAGATTACGATGACCGATCCGATTGCGGATATGCTCACCCGCATTCGCAACGCAACCCTTGTCAAGCACGAAGCGGTAGATATTCCCTCTTCCAGGATCAAGCGCGAGATCGCGAGAATCCTTAAGGAGGAGGGCTATATCCGGGACTACACTACAATTGACGACGACAAGCAGGGCGTTTTGCGTCTGTTTTTGAAATATGGACCCAACAAAGAGCAGGTTGTAAGCGGCCTGCGGAGAATTAGCAAGCCAGGACTACGGGTTTATGCCTCACACGACAAAATCCCGCGCGTTCTCGGAGGTTTGGGAATCGCCATTATTTCCACATCAAAAGGCTTGATGACTGACAAGCAAGCCAGAGATGCGGGAATTGGCGGTGAGGTTATGTGTTATATCTGGTAGTGAGGCAGAGCAGGAGGTGGAATAATGTCCAGAATTGGTAAGATGCCCGTTCCCGTGCCTGGGGGCGTCAGTGTGGCCATCGAGGGCAATCTGGTGAAAGTTAAAGGCCCTAAAGGGGAATTGTCCCAAAGGCTGCCCGCAGGCATCACCATCAGGCAGGAAGACAACGTGCTGTACGTGGAACGGCCTTCTGACAGCAAAGAACACAAATCCCTCCATGGCCTCACCAGAAGCTTAGTGAACAACATGGTGGTGGGTGTCACTGAGGGTTTCAGCAAATCCTTGGAAATCGTAGGTGTTGGGTACCGCGCCAGCAAATCCGGCTCGAAAGTAACCATCAACGTAGGTTATTCCCAACCAATTGAAATCGAAGCGCCTTCTGGCATTCAAATAGACGTACCTGCTCCCACCAGGATTGTGGTTAGCGGGGCAGACAAACAAGCTGTTGGTGAGCTGGCAGCGAAGATTCGCGGCCTCAGGCTGCCTGAACCCTACAAAGGCAAGGGCATTCGCTATGAGGGCGAGAGAGTACGTCGCAAGGCTGGTAAAGCCGGAAAAGCAGGCAGTTAGGTAAGGGGGTAGCAGGACTTGTTCAAACAGTTTGATCGGAAGGGTGCCCGCAGGAGAAGACAAAACCGGGCACGCAAAAAAATCTTTGGCACACCCCAGAGGCCGAGGCTAAGCGTCTACCGCAGCCTGTCCAACATTTACGCACAGCTCATAGACGATGTAAACGGCAGGACGCTGGTTAGCGCATCAAGCCTGGATAAAGGTCTCGGCCTTGAGTATGGCGGCAATTGCGAAGCTGCCGAGAAAGTTGGAGAGCTTTTGGCAGAGCGTGCTCTTGCGGCTGGGATTTCTGAGGTGGTCTTCGATCGTGGTGGCAACCTCTATCACGGTCGTGTTGCTGCCCTCTCCGAGGGAGCGCGCAAGGGCGGCTTGAAATTTTAGGAGGGAGGGATAACAGCATAATGGCAAGAAGCGCTGAACAATCGGAGCTCAAAGAACGGGTTGTAAGCATCAATCCTGTTTCGAAAACAGTTAAAGGCGGCAGAAACCGCAGCTTTAGCGCTTTGGTGGTGGTTGGAGACGAAAACGGCCGGGTAGGAGCAGGCCTGGGCAAAGCCCAAGACATTTCCGATGCCATCCGCAAAGGTGTGGACGATGCCAAGAAAAATATGATCACAGTGCCTATGGTGGGTACCACGATCCCCCACGAGGTGAACGCAGTCTTTGGAGCAGGTAAAGTATTACTGAAGCCTGCCAGACTCGGTACAGGCGTGATCGCCGGGGGACCTGTGCGTGCAGTATTGGAGCTTGCAGGGATTAAAGACATTCTCACAAAATCCTTAGGCTCTTCAAACCCAATCAATATGGTACGGGCGACTATGGCCGGACTTGCTTCCCTGAAGCGGGCTGAGGAAGTTGCAGCACTTAGAGGCAAGTCAGTGGAAGATTTAGCCTAGGAGGGGAGTACAATGGAGAAAAAGCTACGGATTACCCTCAAGAAAAGCCCCATCGGTTATGCCCAGGACCAAAAAGACACAGTGAAGGCTTTGGGACTCCGCAAGCTGAACAGCAGTGTGGAACAACCGGATACCCCTGCGATCCGTGGCATGGTAGCGAAAGTTTCCCATTTGGTCGACGTAGAGGAAATTGCCTAATTCGAAGAAACGTTTTAAGAGGGGGTGAATCAGGTTGAAGCTTCATGAACTGCGACCGGAGCCCGGCAGCAGAAAAGCGCCCCGCCGTGTGGGGAGAGGAATTGGCTCAGGTCTCGGAAAAACATGCGGCAAAGGCCATAAAGGGCAGAAGGCACGCTCTGGCGGTGGCAAAGGTCCTGCCTTTGAGGGCGGTCAGACCCCTCTGCAGCGGCGTCTTCCAAAACGCGGCTTCACCAACATTTTCAAGCGTGAAGTGGCTGTTGTCAATGTAGGGGCCCTGAACAGATTTGAAGACGGAACCGAAGTGACTGTAGATCTCTTGAAGAGCCAGGGCTTGGTTAAAGGGAATCCCGACATGGTTAAGCTCCTCGGCGAAGGGGATCTGGAGAGGACGCTCACAGTAAAGGTTGACGCTTGTAGCAAAGCTGCAGCAGAGAAGATTGCCGCTCGTGGCGGGAAAGTGGAGGTGGTCTAGCTTGCTGGAGGCCTTTAAAAACGCGCTTAGGGTTGAAGACATCAGAAAGAGGATACTCTACACCTTCGGGCTGCTTTTGGTCTTCCGCGTTGGCTCATATATCCCTGTGCCAGGTGTTGATACAGCCCAGATCGCAAATCAGCTCGGCGGCAATAACATCTTCGGCCTTCTGGATATGTTTGCCGGCGGTGCCTTGAGCCGCTTCACAGTCTTTGCCCTTGGTGTTAACCCTTATATCACATCTTCCATTATCATGCAGCTTTTGACTGTGGTTATTCCCAGTCTCGAGGAACTGGCAAAAGAGGGAGCAGAAGGCCAGAAGGTGATCCAGAAATACACCAGATGGGGCACGGTGGTTTTAGGTTTGTTTCAGGCCTTCGGAATCACCATGACCATCCGCCAGTTTGTCACAGACGACCTGCTTCCCTACAACTGGACCCTGGCCATGATCCTTTTGACGCTGACCGCTGGCACCTGTTTTCTCATGTGGCTGGGCGAGAAGATCTCGGAGCAGGGAATCGGCAACGGGATTTCTCTGATCATCTTTACAGGTATTGTGGCACGCCTTCCTTGGGAGGTTTCTAACACCATCCAGTCTGTAGGCGCAGGCGGAATCAGCATTTGGAACCTTGCTCTCTTTGTGGTGATTTCCCTGTTCACCATCGCTGCAGTGATCATGGTGCAGGAAGCACAGCGGAGAATTCCGGTTCACTATTCCAAGCGGGTTGTTGGACGGAGGGTGATGGGCGGACAGAGCACCCACATCCCCTTGCGGCTGAACTCCGCTGGCGTGATTCCAGTGATTTTCGCATCAAGCGTCCTTGCCTTTCCCCAGACGCTGGCCATGTTTATTCCAGCGCTGCAGAAGTATGAACACCTGTTCGGGCTGCGCAGCGTTTTGTACAATGTGCTCTATGTGATTCTGATCTTCTTTTTCACATACTTTTACACAGCAATTACCTTCAACCCAATGGAGGTAGCTAACAACATCAAAAAATATGGGGGATTCATCCCCGGCATTCGGCCTGGCAAACCCACAGCCGAATATCTGGAAAAGATCCTGACCAGAATCACGCTGGTGGGTGCCTTCTTCCTCGCGCTCATCGCTGTGCTGCCTTACATTGTTTCGGCGATCACCAGAGTTACCAGCATTTACTGGGGTGGCACGTCGCTTCTGATCGTTGTGGGCGTGGCGTTAGACACAATGAAGCAGTTGGAAACCAGCCTCATCATGAGGAACTACGAAGGTTTCATGAAGTAAGAAGGAGAACTAAATGGGCTTGAAAATAATCCTCTTGGGAGCGCCTGGTGCAGGCAAAGGTACTCAGGCTGAACTTTTGGTAAATGATTTGGGCCTGGTCCATCTTTCCACTGGCAATCTCCTGCGGGAGGCAGTGGAAGCCCAGACGCAGCTGGGCAAAGAGGCAGCCTCCTACATGGAAGCTGGGAAGCTGGTTCCAGATCAAGTGATCATTGGCCTTGTGGAGGAGTTTCTGCAGAAAGTCGGCCCTTCGGGATGTCTCCTGGACGGGTTTCCCCGTACCCTTGCACAGGCTGAGGCCTTGGATGAGATCTTTAAAAAATTGGACATGAAGCTGGATTACGTAATCGAGGTGCGCACAACTCCTGAAGTCATCGTGCAGCGCCTTGCGCACCGGCTAGTGTGCAGAAGCTGTGGTGCGCCCTATCATGCCCAGAGCAAGCCACCTGCCAAGGCAGGCGTCTGCGACAGCTGCGGCGGCGCTGTTGTGCGGCGGGCAGATGATGAACCGGAAACCATCAAAAAGCGGCTCCGTGAATACCAGGAGAAGACAGCGCCTCTCATCGACTACTACCAGCAGAAAGGCCTGCTCATCACAGTAAATGGCGATCTGAGCCGCGAGGCGACTTACGAAGAGATCAAGGCCAAACTAGGGGTTACGGGTAAATGATCATTTTGAAATCACCTGAACAAATCGATCTGATGAGGCGTTCAGGCAAGGTGCTGGCCCAGACCCATGCTAAATTGCGAGAGCTGGTGAGGCCCGGGATAACCACCTTGGAGCTGGACAGGGCAGCGGAAGAGTACATCCGCAGCCAGGGTGCCATCCCTTCGTTTAAGGGGTATCAAGGTTTTCCCGGCAGCATTTGTGTGGCAATTAACGATGTGGTGGTCCACGGCATCCCAGGGTCTCAGCGTTTGGAAGAGGGCGACATCATCGGCATCGATATCGGCACCATCCTTGGTGGCTGGCATGCTGACAGCGCCCAGACCATTCCTGTAGGTGAGATTTCACAGGAAGCACAGAACCTTCTGGCTACAACAGAAAGAGCCCTTTGGGAAGGGATTGCCCAGGCACAGCCGGGCAACAAGCTGGGGGACATTTCCGCAACCATTGAGGAGGTTGCCAAGAAAGCTGGCTACGGCGTGGTTCGGGATCTGGTGGGACATGGCATTGGCACGAAAATGCATGAAGATCCCCAGGTGCCGAATTTCGGCAAGCGCGGTCGGGGAATAACCCTCAGAGTTGGCATGACAATCGCCATCGAACCCATGTTCAACCTGGGTACCCATCGGGTTGTCCTGGACAGCGACAACTGGACAGTCAGAACTGCCGATGGGAAGCTGTCTGCTCATTTCGAGCACACTGTTGCCATTACCGCCTCAGGTCCTGTGCCGCTAACTACCCTCGGGGAGGAAAGATTTTAACATGGGCAGTTTTCCACAGCTGGGACAATTAGTGTTTTCTCGCTCAGGCAGAGACAAGGGACGGCACTATATTGTCGTGGGATACCAAGACGGCAGGGTATTGGTGGCTGATGGGATCACGAGAAAAATGGATCGTCCCAAGAAAAAGAATCCACTGCACCTCAAATGCCGCAAGCGGCTGGATGAGGAGCTCAAGGTGAAATTGGAAACTACAGGAAAGGTTACAAATTCTGAGCTCAGAGGTGCCCTCGCAAAACTTCTAGAGCAAGAAAATAACACGACTCCTGAACAAGGAGGGGAGGAGAAGCTTGGCTAAACAAGATGTTATTGAGGTGGAAGGGCGGGTTATCGAACCCCTTCCAAATGCGATGTTTCGTGTTGAGTTGGATAATGGTCATAAGGTGTTAGCCCATATTTCCGGCAAGATGCGGATGCACTTCATCAAAATTCTCGCTGGAGACAGGGTAACAGTTGAACTCTCCCCTTACGATTTGTCCCGGGGTCGGATCGTTTATCGGTATAAGTAAGGGGGCAAGGAGGTAGCGAAAGTGAAGGTACGCCCTTCAGTGAAAAAGATCTGCGAAAAATGCAAACTTATACGCCGTAAAGGTAAGGTAATGGTGATCTGCGAAAATCCCAAGCACAAGCAGAAACAGGGTTAGGGAGGTGAAAGCATGGCACGTATAGCAGGGGTAGATCTACCTAGGGACAAGCGTGTAGAGGTGGCTCTCACCTATATTTACGGAATCGGCCTCTCCCTTGCCCAGGAAATCATCGCCAAAGCTGGCGTTAGCCCACAGACCAGAGTCAAGGATCTCACAGAGTCAGAGGTTACGAAAATCCGCGAGATCATAGACCGGGACTACAAAGTTGAAGGAGATCTGAGGCGCGAAGAAGCCATGAATATCAAGCGCCTGATCGATATCGGCTCCTACAGGGGGAGAAGACACCGCATGGGACTGCCTGTGCGCGGTCAGCGGACCCGCACAAATGCCAGGACAAGGAAAGGACCCAAGCGGATTCCTGGAGCTAAGAAGAAACGGGCTTAAGGGAGGTATATGAGAATGGCGAGAGCAAGGCGTGGAACCAGGCCCCGCCGCAGAGAGCGCAAAAACATCGAAAGCGGAGTGGCCCATATCCGTTCCACCTTTAACAATACCATTGTGACTATCTCCGATCGCCAGGGCAACGTTATCTCCTGGTCCAGCTCAGGCAACGTGGGCTTTAAAGGGTCCCGCAAAGGCACACCTTTTGCAGCCCAGATGGCAGCTGATGCTGCAGCCAGAGCTGCCATGGAGCACGGCCTTAGAGAGATCGAAGTTTACGTGAAAGGACCCGGATCCGGCAGGGAGGCTGCCATCCGTTCGCTGCAAGCTGCAGGGCTGGAAGTGAACGTAATCAAGGATGTAACGCCAATTCCCCACAATGGTTGCCGGCCACCAAAAAGGCGACGGGTGTAGCAATAGAGGAGGTGTTATTTGGATGGCAAGGTACACGGGCCCAGTTTGCCGGTTGTGCCGTCGGGAAGGGGAAAAGCTCTTCCTGAAAGGGGACCGCTGTTTCACAAACAAATGCGCTATTGAACGTAGATCTTATGCTCCTGGCGAACACGGTCAGGGGAGAAAGAAGATTTCAGAATATGGTCTGCAGCTGCGGGAGAAGCAGAAGCTGCGTCAGAGCTACGGCCTTTTGGAAAAACAGTTCGTCCGCTACTTCAGATTGGCAGAGCGCAAACGGGGAATTACCGGTGAGAATCTCTTGCAGCTCTTGGAGAGAAGATTGGACAATGTAGTCTACCGGCTTGGATTTGCTGCCTCCAGGGCAGAGGCTAGACAGATGGTGCGGCACGGTCATTTCCAGGTCAACGGCAGGCGGGTTAATATCCCCTCTTACCTGCTGAGGGCTGGAGATGAGGTTGCTGTGCGCGAAGGAAGCAAGGATCATCCAGCAATTGCTTCGCTGGCAGAGGACCTGGGCAAGCGGGTAGTGCCAGAGTGGCTGCAGCTGAATGCTGAAACCCTTTCAGGCACTGTGCTGGAACTGCCGAAGCGCGAGCAAATCGATACCCCTGTGCAAGAGCATCTGATTGTTGAGCTTTATTCAAGATAACCCTCTCTGCCTGGTTGAACTAAACGCCAATGGCGTGTTTTGAAGGAGGGTATGATATTGATCGAAATTGAGAAGCCACGGATCGAGTGCGAAAAGCGGGAAGAAACTTACGGTAAGTTCATCATCGAGCCCTTAGATCGCGGCTATGGCACTACTCTCGGTAACGCACTAAGGCGTGTTCTGCTCTCCTCGCTGCCCGGGGCTGCCGTGACTTCCATGAGGATCGACGGTGTGCTCCATGAATTCTCCAGCATTCCAGGGGTAGTGGAGGATACCATAGAAATCATGCTTAACCTGAAGGAGGTCCTGCTGAAAGTCCATACCGACGAGCCTGTAACAGGCAGGGTGGAAATGCAGGGACCTGCTGAGGTTAAGGCAGAGGACATTCAATTTTCCAGCGAAGTGGAAGTTCTGAATCCTGATCTGCACATCGCAACTTTGACCGAAGATGCCAAGCTGGAGATGGAAGTGACTGTCCAAAAAGGAAAAGGCTACGTAACAGCTGAAAAAATAAAATCTCCTGATGCTCCCATAGGGGTAATCCCGGTAGATGCTCTTTTCAGCCCTGTGCGGAGGGTAAACTATCAAGTTGAGGACACCAGGGTAGGGCAGATCACAGACTTTGACCGCCTGGTCCTCGAAGTTTGGACAGACGGCAGCATTTTGCCAGAAGAAGCAATCAGCGCAGCTGCTAAAATTCTCATCGACCACTTCACCCTCTTCGTGAACCTGACTGGCCTCGAGGAGAGCCAGGAAGAGGTTCAGGAGGAAGAGGAAGACGAAATGAGCAAGATCCTCGAGATGCCCATCGAAGAGCTGGATCTGTCTGTCCGCTCGTACAACTGTCTCAAGCGCGCCGGGATCAATACAGTAGAGGAGCTAATCAAGAAAACAGAAGCAGATATGATGAAAGTACGAAACTTGGGCAAGAAATCCCTGGAAGAGGTAAAGAATAAGCTGGCAAGCCTTAACCTTTCCTTTCGCCAGGAAGACGAGTAGCGTGGAGGAGGGAGAAAGATGCGGAAATTAAGGCGGCGTACCGATCATCGTCGAGCCATGCTGCGTAACCTGGCCACATCGGTGATCCTCAACGGCCGGGTGATAACCACTGAGGCCAGGGCAAAATCCGTGAGAAGCGAAGTGGAAAAGTTAATCACGTTAGGCAAGCGCGGCGATCTTCATGCTAGGCGCCAAGCTGCAGCCTATTTGCTCTCGCCTGAGGCTGTGCAAAAGCTTTTTGGCGAGATCGCTCCCCGCTATCAGGAACGCAACGGCGGCTATGTGAGGGTCCTCAAGGCAGGCTACAGACGGGGAGATGCAGCGCCGACGGCTTTGATCGAATTAGTTTAAGATAAATTGGCAGCAGAGAAAGGTTAGAGGCCCCTAGTCTCTAACCTTTTCATTTGGGAGGAAACTCGATGCCCCTCATCCAATTGGAAAACGTGAGCTACAGGTACAATCAGGTCACTGCCCTTTCGGAGGTCAGCCTCCAGGTGCAGCAAGGTGAGTTTGTGGCCATTATTGGCCCCAATGGCTCAGGTAAATCCACCTTGGCCCAGCTCCTCAACGCCCTGCTTCTGCCGTCGGGGGGAAAAGTCCGGATTGCCGGGATCACAACCGCAGATGCCACAAGCAGCGAGATCTGGGAGATCCGGCGGAGAGTGGGGATGGTCTTTCAAAACCCTGATAACCAGCTGGTGGCCACCACAGTAGAGGAAGATGTGGCCTTTGGGCCTGAAAACCTGGGACTGCCCCAGAAAGAAATCCGCCGCAGGGTAGATTGGGCCTTGGAGCAGGTTGGCATGACCCAATTTGCTGGCTTCGAGCCCCACAAGCTCTCTGGCGGCCAGAAGCAGCGGGTTGCCATCGCTGGAGTCCTGGCTATGGAACCTGATTGTATAGTTTTGGATGAGCCAACTGCCATGCTGGATCCCCAGGGCAGGTTAGAGGTCTGGGAAACCCTTACCTCCCTCCACAAAAAGGGGATTACCTTGATTTTGATTACCCACTTTATGGAGGAAGCTGCACAGGCCCAAAGGATCTTCGTCCTCTCCCAAGGAAAACTCATCAAAAGCGGCCTGCCTCATGACATTTTCAGCCAGCCCTTCCTCAAAGAGATTGGGCTCAGGCCTCCTCAAATCGTGGAGCTTGCCTGGCAATTGCGAGAACAGATCCCCATTCCTCCTCACATCTATACTACAGAAGCTTTGGTGAACTGGCTATGTCGATGATCCAAATCCAAGACCTCACTTTCACATACGCAAAGGGTACTCCCCTGGCCTACAAGGCTCTAGAGGGGGTCAACCTTTCCATTTCCCGAGGGGAATTTGTGGGCATAGCAGGACAAACAGGCTCAGGGAAATCCACCCTGGTGCAGCTTATAGCAGGGCTGTTGCCTGTAGAGCCGGGGATCATTCAAGTTGACGGGCTGGATCCAGGAGTGAAGAGCTCCCACAGGCAGCTGCGCCGCAAAGTGGGGATGGTCTTCCAGTATCCTGAGCAGCAGCTTTTTGCAGAAACTGTGCTGGAAGATGTTTCTTTCGGTCCGCGGAATCTGGAACTGTCCGAACCAGAGCTGCGGGCAAAGCGTGCCTTGAAGCTCGTGGAGATGGATCCAGAGGAGTATGCTGATCGCTCTCCCTTTGCCCTCAGCGGCGGGCAGAAAAGGCGAGTGGCCCTGGCAGGAGTTCTAGCCATGGAGCCTGAGATCCTGATTTTGGACGAGCCCACAGCAGGTTTGGATCCTGCAGGCAGGGAGATGCTCCTTAAGCTTGTGGAAAGACTTCATAAGGAAGGCAAAACCATCATTCTCATTTCCCACAGGATGCAGGAGCTGGCGCCGAGAGTTCAGCGGATGGTGGTCTTGCACCAAGGCAGGCTCTTCCTGGACGGCACCCCACAGAAAGTCTTTGCCCAACGGGAAAAGCTAAAAGAGGCAGCCCTCTCGCTGCCGCCAGTGACAGAGCTCATGCATGAGCTCAAAGCCAGGGGCTGGCCGGTCCGGGAAGATGTTTTCTCAGTCAGCGATGCGAAAACAGAGATTTTGAGAGCGTGGAGGCAGAAATGCTAAAGGGTGTAACTATCGGGCAGTTTGTGCCTGGCAATTCTTTCGTACATAGGCTGGATCCCCGCAC